>Ga0265295_1001573_pt1 | contig 39750 bp, 33 predicted proteins | sample Munlansysbiofilm_FD_192503 | JGI IMG/M metagenome (GOLD analysis project Ga0265295, IMG submission 192503) | Leachate microbial communities from a municipal landfill in Southern Ontario, Canada - Methane capture system biofilm | ecosystem: Engineered > Solid waste > Landfill > Unclassified ... | reverse complement strand
CCGATAAACTGCATTGCGCGCTGCTGGCCCAGGATGCCATCCGTGCGGCTGTGGCCGATTACACTGATAAACACCGTTCCTGAGGCACATCATGGGAATCACGCTGACACAACGGGCTGCTGAACACATCCAGCGCCATCTGGAAAAACGCGGCAAGGGCCTGGGCCTGCGCCTGGGGGTCAAGCCTTCGGGTTGTTCGGGCCTGTCCTATCACCTGGAATACGTGGATGACCCTGCCGCCGACGACCAGCTTTTCGAACAATTCGGCGCCCGCGTCTATGTGGCGCCCGACAGCCTGCCCTATCTGCAGGGCATGGAACTGGACTATGCCCGCGAGGGCCTGAACGAAGGCTTTCGCTTCAACAACCCCAACGAAAAGGCCGCTTGCGGCTGCGGAGAATCGTTTACCGTCTGAAGCGGGCGGCAAGCGGGCCTTTTTTGGGGGGATTCAGTCCTCGCGCCGCAGGTGCGGGAACAGGATCACGTCGCGGATATTGGGGCTGTCGGTCAGCATCATGACCAGGCGGTCGATGCCGATGCCGCACCCCCCCGTGGGGGGCATGCCGTATTCCAGGGCGCGCACGTAGTCCGCGTCGTAGTACATGGCTTCCTCGTCGCCGGCGTCCTTGGCGGCCACCTGGGCCTGGAAGCGCGCGGCCTGGTCCTCGGGGTCGTTGAGCTCGGAAAAACCGTTGGCGATCTCGCGCCCGCAGGCGAACAGTTCGAAGCGTTCCGTGATGTCGGCCTGGGTGTCGGAAGCCCGCGCCAGCGGGGATACTTCCACGGGATAGTCGATGATGAAAGTGGGGTGCCAGAGCCTGGCTTCGGCGGTTTCCTCGAACAGCGCCAATTGCAGCGCGCCCAGCCCGGCGTGGGCCAGGACCGGGCCGTCCACGTCCGCCCCCAGGCGGCGCAGTTCGCCGCGCAGCCAGCTCGTGTCCTGCAACTGGGCAGAGGTGTAGTCCGGGGCGTGTTTCAGAATGGCCTCGACGATGGTCAGCCGATCAAAGGGCCGTTCCAGATCCAGGGGCTGACCCTGATAGTCCAGGCGGGTGGTGCCGCACACCTGCCGCGCGGTCTCGCGGATCAGGGTTTCGGTGTAGTCCATCAGCCAGCGGTAATCCGTATACGCCGCATAGAATTCCATCATCGTGAATTCCGGGTTGTGGCGCGGGCTGACGCCCTCGTTGCGGAAATTGCGGTTGATTTCGAAAACCCGCTCGAAGCCGCCCACGATCAGGCGCTTCAGATACAGTTCCGGCGCGATGCGCAGGTACATGTCCATGTCCAGCGCATTGTGGTGGGTGATGAAGGGTTTGGCCGCCGCGCCGCCGGGAATGGGATGCAGCATCGGGGTTTCGACTTCGAGGAAGCCGGCTGCCGACATCAACTGACGGATTGCGGTGATGATGCGGCTGCGGGTCAGGAACGTCTCGCGCGTGGCCTCGGTCATGATCAGGTCCACATAGCGCTGGCGGTAGCGCAGTTCCTGGTCGGCGAGGCCGTGGAATTTGTCGGGCAGGGGGCGCAGGGATTTCGACAGCAGGCGCAAGGACTGCACGCGCAGCGACAGTTCGCCCTTGCGCGTCTTGAACACCTCGCCCTCGGCGCCGACGATGTCGCCGATATCCCAGGACTTGAAGGCGGCGTAGGCTTCGTCGCCCAGTACGCTCCGGTCCAGGTACAGCTGCAGGCGGCCCGTGGCGTCCTGCAAGGTCGCGAAACTGGCCTTGCCCATGATGCGCTTGAGCATCATGCGCCCGGCCACGCGGGCACGCCGGCCCAGGGCCTGCAGCGCATCCTCGTCCAGTGCGCCGCATTCGCTGTGTAGGTCGGCGGCATGGGCATCGGGGCGGAAGTCGTTGGGGTAGGCGGGGCCCGCCTGGCGCAGCGCATCGAGTTTGGCGCGGCGCTCGGCGATCAGGCGGTTCTCGTCGGGTACTTGGGTGTCGGTCGAAGTCATGTCTTGGTGATGGGAGTCAGACGCCTTGCTTGAGGCTGGCCGTGATGAAGGGGTCCAGGTCGCCGTCCAGGACCTTTTGGGTGTTGGAAATTTCCACGCCGGTGCGCAGGTCCTTGATGCGGCTCTGGTCCAGGACGTAGGAGCGGATCTGATGGCCCCAGCCCACATCGCTCTTGGCGTCTTCCAGTTTTTGCTGCTCGGCCAGGCGCTTGCGCATTTCCAGTTCGTAGAGGCGTGATTTCAGCATCTGCATGGCTTCGGCGCGGTTGCGGTGCTGGGATCGGTCGTTCTGGCACTGCACGACGATGCCGGTCGGCTGGTGCGTGATGCGCACGGCCGAGTCGGTCTTGTTGATGTGCTGGCCGCCGGCGCCGCTGGCGCGGTAGGTGTCGATACGCAGGTCTGCCGGGTTGATGTCGATTTCGAAAGAATCGTCGATTTCCGGGTAGACGAATACGCTGGCAAAGGAGGTATGCCGCCCGTTCGAGGAGTCGAAGGGGCTTTTGCGCACCAGGCGGTGTACGCCGGTTTCGGTGCGCAGCAGGCCGTAGGCGTATTCGCCTTCGAATTTGATGGTGGCTGATTTGATGCCGGCGACTTCGCCTTCGGATTCTTCGAGGATTTCGGCCTTGAAGTCCTTGCGTTCGCCATAGTGCAGATACTGGCGCAGCAGCATGGAGGCCCAGTCCTGGGCCTCGGTGCCGCCCGCGCCGGCCTGGATGTCGACGAAGCAGTTCAGGGGGTCGGCCGGGTTGTCGAACATGCGGCGGAATTCGAGCGCTTCCAGGCGTTCGCCCAGGGCGATGCATTCCTGTTCGATGGCGTTCAGGGTGGCATCGTCGTCATCGGCGCTGGCCAGTTCGAACAGGTCGCGGGCGTCGTTCAGGCCGCGTTCCAGGTCGGACAGGGTTCCGACGACGGTTTCCAGGGATTTTTTTTCGCGCCCCAGTTCCTGGGCATGTTGCGGATCGTTCCAGACGTCCGGGTTTTCCAGTTCGGCGTTGACGACGAGCAGGCGTTCGGCTTTGACATCGTAGTCAAAGATACCTCCGGAGCAGTTCCTGGCGCTCGGTGTAGTCTTCGATGCGGGCAATGATCTGGTTCTGGCGTTCGGCTTCCATGGGTGCGTCCTGTATCGGTGTCTGCCCGGCGCGGCGGATGGCGCGCCACCATGTTCGGCGTACGCATTCCGGGGGCCATCCGGGCCGGATTTTGAGGATAATCAGGTATTTTAACGCGACCACGCGGATGGGCATGGATCCGCGAGCGCATGAAGGAGGACAAGCATGGATGAGGCTGCTGTGGATGACGGACGCCGGGTCCCGGCGCCGGTGGCGATGGCTGCGCTGCGCCCGACGGGCGGGATGCCGCCGGCAGGCAGGCGCGCCTTTCTGGCGGATCTGTCGCCCGCCTATTTCGGCCTGGTGATGGCGACCGGGATCGTCTCGCTGGGGGCGGGGATGATGGGCTTGCCATGGGTGGCGCGGCTGCTGTTCCTGTTGAACGTGGCGCAATACGGGGTGCTGTGCGTACTGTACGTGTTGCGTGCATGCCGCCATCCGCGCCGTTTTTTTGGCGACATGGTCGATCACCTCAAGGGGCCGGGCTATTTCACCACCGTGGCAGGCACCGGAATTCTGGCAAGCCAGTTCATCGTGCAGACCGACAGTGTCCGGGTCGGTTTCGTCCTGTGGGCGGTGGCGGCAGCACTGTGGTTTGCGCTGACCTACACCATTTTCACCGCCTTCACCGTCAAGCGGGACAAACCCACGCTGGACCAGGGGATCAGCGGCGCCTGGCTGCTGGCTGTGGTGGCGACCCAGTCACTGGCGGTGTCCAGCGCGTTGCTGGCCGCCCGCATCGGCCAGCCGTTCCGGCTGGAATTGAACTTGATGGCGCTGTCGATGTGGCTCTGGGGCGGGATGCTGTACATCTGGATGATGTCGCTGATCTTCTACCGCTATGTGTTCTTCCGTTTTTCGCCCGGCGACCTGGCGCCACCCTACTGGATCAATATGGGCGCCATGGCGATTTCCACCCTGGCGGGCTCGCTGCTGATCCTGAACGCGCCGCAGGCGCCGTATCTGGTGTCGCTGTTGCCCTTCCTGAAGGGGTTCACGGTGTTTTACTGGGCCACCGGGACCTGGTGGATCCCCATGTTGCTGTTGCTGGGGATCTGGCGCTATGTATTCCAGCGTTTTCCGTTCCAGTACGATCCCCTGTACTGGGGGGCGGTTTTTCCGCTGGGCATGTATGCCGCCTGCACCTGGCAGATGGATCATGCCATGGGATTCGGCTTTCTCGCTGCGCTGCCCCAGGGGTTCCTGTACGTTGCGCTGTTGGCCTGGGGGCTGACATTTGCCGGGATGGCCCGCCGGATTGTGCGGATCCTGCGCACCCCGGCACGCGCTTGATCCGGCCTGAGGCGGCTGCACGTCGCTGGCTTCAGGCGGCCAGCCGGGGTGGGTCGGCCAGGGTGCTTGCCGGTTCCAGCCGGAATTGCGTCAGTGTCCGGCTCAGGTCCGTGACTCGGGATCGTTGTTCGGCGACCACTTTCGATGCGGCCTGGGCCTGCCGGGCGCCGCGCGCGCCGATTGCCTCCAGGCGGCGGGCGGCCTGCGCGGTTTCGTGAATGGCCTGGGCCTGGGATTCGGTGGCGGCGGCGACTTCGTCCATGATTTGGCGGCTGCGGCCAGTGGCCTGGACCGCGCGGTCCATGGATTCGCGTGCCTCGACGGCCAGTTCGGCCCCCTGGCGGCTGTCGCGGATCGCGGCTTCGATCGTGGACTGGATCAGTCCGGCAGTCTGGTCACAGCGCTGGGCCAGGGCCCGGACTTCGGTGGCAACGATGGCGAAGCCGCGCCCATGGGTGCCTGCGTGCGCGGCCTCGACGGCGGCGTTCAGGGCGAGGATATTGGTCTGGAATGCCAGGTCAGCGATCTGGCGTGCGGCGTCCTCGACGCGCAGGCCGCCTTGCGCGATATTGTCCATGGCCTGGGCCAGCCGTGCGACGCTGTGGGCGCCGGCGCGGGTCTCGCGGTCGCTTTGTTCGCTCAGGCGGCACGCTTCGATTGCCCGGTCATGGTTCAGGCGGACGGTATCGTCCAGTCCTTCCAGGGCCGAGGACATCTGTGCCGCCATGGCGCATTGGTCGTGACTGTCGCCCAGCACCTCCGCCTGGCCGGATGACAGGATGTCCACGCTGGCGTTGACGTGCGCGAAATGGTCCGCGACCCGGCAAAGCGTGCGGTTCAGCCCCTGGCGGATTCCTTCCAGGGCGTGCATCAGGTGCCCCATCTCATCGCGGCCGGTGCTTTCGATGGGGATGGACAGGTCGCCGGCAGCCAGGTGGCCTGCCAGCAACACGCTTCGATCCAGCGGGCGCTTGACCGAGCGATACAGGCTGCGCAGGGCCAGCATGCCGCACAGCAGCAGCGCCAGCACTGCGCCGATGGCGATGCGGCCAGCCATGGCGCCATCGGCGGCGGCTTGTTCCACCCGGTGTTCCAGGCGCAGCGCCTGACGGCTGTCGAATGCATCGATCAGGGCGGTGATGGCGGCTTCGGCCTGGGTGTATTGCTGGCTGAAAATCAGCGCCTTGGCCAGCAGCGCGTTGGGCAGGGCGATGCGCACGCCGCCCTGGCCGTCATCCAATTCGCCCTTGGCCGTGCCAATGGCTTCACGCTGGGTCGCGACCAGGGCCTGCAGACGCGCATGGGCATCCTCGAACAGGGCCAGTTCGTCCTCATCGAGCCCTGCCTGACGAAAACGGGCGCGGGCATCGGCCTGGATGCCCCGGGCGTCCGGTGCGCGGCCTTCCAGAATGGCCAGGTGGTCCTGGTGGCGCTGTTCGAATTCCGGCTGTTCGCTGGCGACGAAGGCGGCGGCATCCCGGGACAGGGCTGCCGCCTGAGCCTGGTACCAGCCGGCCAGCTGGCTGGTCTGGTAGCGGGCGGCCTGCGCGTCGCGCAGGGTGTCGGTCGTGCGCTGCAAATGGGCGACGGAGCCCATGACCAGACCGGCGCACAGCGCCAGCACGGTCATGAACAAGATGAAACGGGTCTTGAGTGTGAGCACGATCCGCATGCGGACAATCCCTCTGATCTGAGCGCCCGGGCCTGGCGGCCCGGGCTGGCGCAGGGATTATGGCGGCCCCATGTGACAGCTGTGTGTCTGTCGCCGCAGCGGCGGGATATCTACCCAAGCAGCTTGGGCAGCCAGAGGCTGACGGCGGGCACGTAGGTGATGAAGACCAGATAGGTCAGCAGCAGGAGCAGCCAGGGGAATGCGGCGCGCACGACCTGCCCGATGGACATCTTGGTGATGCCTGCGGTCACGAACAGGTTCAGCCCGACGGGCGGGGTGACCATGCCGATTTCCAGGTTGACCACCATGAGGATGCCCAGGTGCACCGGATCGATGCCCATCTGTGTGGCGATGGGAAACAGGATCGGGGCCAGGATCAGGATGATGCCGGTCGGTTCCATGAAAGCGCCGGCCACCAGCAGCAGGATGTTGACCACGATCAGGAACTGCCAGGTGCTCATGTCCCAGGCGATGATCTGTTCGGCGATGGCCTGGGGGATGCGCTCGGTGGTCAGCACGTGGGCGAACAGCAGCGCATTGGCGATGATGAACATCAGCATGATGGTCACCTTGGCCGCATCGATCAGGACTTCGGGCACCTGGCGCATGCCGATGTCGCGGTACACGAACACCGCGATGATGAACGCGTAGACCGCCGCCACGGCGGCCGCTTCGGTCGGAGTGAAGACCCCGCCGTAGATGCCGCCCAGGATGATGATGATCAGCAGCAGCCCCCAGATCGAATCGCGGCCGGCCCGCAGGACCTCGCCGGCGCTGGCGCGCGGCTGGCAGGGCATGTTGCGCACGCGCGCGATGATGTAGATGGCCACCATCAGCACCAGGCCCAGCAGCAGCCCGGGCACGACGCCGGCCATGAACAGCGCGCCCACGGACGTTTCGGTGACCGCGCCGTAGACCACCAGGACGATGGACGGTGGGATCAGGATGCCCAGGGTGCCGGCGTTGCAGACCACGCCGGCGGCAAAGGACTGCGAATAGCCGGCGCGCACCATGCCGGCGATCACGATCGAGCCCACGGCCACCACGGTGGCCGGCGAGGACCCCGAGACGGCGGCAAACAGCACGCAGGCCATCACCGAGGCGATGGCCAGGCCGCCGTGCAGGTGGCCGACCGTGGCCGTGGCAAAGCGGATCATGCGCTTGGCCACGCCGCCGGTGGTCATGAAAGCGCCGGCCAGCACGAAAAACGGAATCGCCATCAGGGTGAAGTGCTCGGAAGTCTCGTAGAGCTTGAGCGAGAGCGAGGCCAGCGAATCATGGCCGAAGGCCAGGATGGTCAGCAGCGAGGACAGGCCCAGGGCCACGGCCACGGGCATGCCCATGAACATGAAGACAAACAGCAGGAGGAACAGCGCGGTGGTGGTCATGCGGCGTCTCCCTTGGAATCGTCATCGCTGCGGTATTTCATGGCATCGGCCACTTCGTCGCCCAGCAGCGAGGCATGGCCGCCGCGCAACTGGTTCCACAGGACCTCGCCCAGGCGCCAGATCAGCAGCGCATAGCCCAGGGGCAGCACGATGCGCGGCACCCATTGCGGGATGGGCAGGTCCTGGGCCAGGATGCCGATGGTGTAGATCTTGTCGACATAGATCCAGGCGCCGTAGACGACGATGGCGGCGTACAGGATGCACAGCAGGGTGCTGGCGATGGCCAGCGCATGGGCCGGGCGCGCCGGCAGCACGCGCACCAGGGCATCGACGCCGATGTGCGCGCCCACGCGCACGCCGTAGGAAATACCCAGGAAGATCAGGGCGCCGAAGAAAAACATGGTCAGCTCCAGCGCCCAGACGAAGCTGTAGTTGAAGACGTAGCGGGCCACGACCTGGGCAAAGGTCACCACGGTCATTGCGGCCAGGAGAAAGGCGATCAGGCCTTCCTCGATGTGTTCCAGCCATTTTTTCAACATGGAAGGGTCTCCGGTCCAGGGGGGGCGTCCGGGCATGCAATGAATCCTGCGGAGGGCCATTGCATGCCTGTTGAATCGAAGCGGCCTGCAGGCTGCAAAGTGGACGTGAAACGGCCGCTGTGCAGCGGCCGTGATTGGGCATTGGGATCGTCCCGTGCCTTATTGCTGGTTCGAGGCGACGGCGGCGTCGATGATGTCCTTGCCGATCTGGCCTTCGAATTTGTCCCAGACCGGCTTCAGGGCGGCGCGCCAGGCGGCGATGTCTTCCTTGGTCAGCGTCTGGATCTTGGCCTTGCCGGCCTCGGCGATGCGCTGGCGGTCGCGGTCATTGATTTCGGCGGCCAGTTTGTTGGCGTGTTCCGTGGCGCCCGCCATGGCTTTCTGCAGGCCGGTGCGCACGTCCTCGGGCAGGCCGTCCCACCAGCCGGCGTTGGTGATCACCATGTAGTCCAGTGCGCCGTGGTTGGTGACCGCGATGGTCTTCTGGACTTCGTGGAATTTCTGCGAATAGATGTTGGACCAGGGGTTTTCGGCCCCGTCGACCACCCCGGTCTGCAGGGCCTGGTAGACCTCGGAGAAGGCGAGTTTCTGGGGATTGGCGCCCAGCTGGCGGAACTGGGCTTCGAGCACGTCGGAGGACTGGATGCGGAATTTCAGACCCTTGACGTCTTCGGGGCGGGTGAGCTTGTCCTTGTTGGTGGACAGCTGTTTCAGCCCGTTGTGCCAGTAGGCCAGGCCCTTGATGCCCTTGGATTTCATCGAATCCAGCAGTTCCTGGCCCTTGGGGCTGGCCTGGAAGCGGTCCAGCGCATCCATGTCATCGAACATGAACGGCAGGTCAAAGATCTGGATCTTCTTGGTGTAGCGATCGAATTTCGCCAGCGACGGGGCGATGATCTGCACATCGCCCAGCAGCAGGGCTTCCATTTCCTTGCCGTCGCCAAAGAGCTGGGAATTGGAAAACACCTGGACTTCGACCTTGCCCGGCAGCGCGGCTTCGGCCAGTTCCTTGAATTTCAGCGCGCCCTGGCCCTTGGGGGTGTTTTCGGCCACGACGTGGCTGAATTTGACGACGATGGGGGCTGCGGAGGCTGTGGCGGCCGCCAGGCCCAGGCTCAGGGACAGGCCGATGGCGGCGGCAAGACGAGAGGTCGAAAATTTCATTGGGGAGGTCTCCGGATGTGGGCTCGCCATGCAGGGGATGCCATGGCGTTCGTCTGAGAGTATGTAAGCTGAATAGATAGATGATCGTGCGGAGTATAGGCAGGAACCCGGGGCCACGTCGACGCGGAAAAACCACTACTTCAATCGCATGCCGCAGGTCTCAGGGGCAGCCGTCGAGCCGTGCGCAGGCCGTGGCCAGTGCGTCCAGGGCGGCATCGTCCAGCAAGCGGGCCGCCATGGGCAGCAGTTCTTCGTCGGCCCGCGCCAGCCAGTCCAGGGAATCCTTGGCCCAGGCGGCGAGGGCGTCCCGGTCGGTCAGCGTCATGGGCCCGACCAGGGCAGGGCGGATCGTCTGGCGCCAGCGCCGGTCCAGATCGGCCCGGTCCCGGGCCAGGCCACAGGTCATCCCCTTGAGGCAGACCGCGTCCGAGCCCGCCATGGATTCGATCAGCGCGGGAAACAGCTGTTGTTCGAGGATATCGTGCGCCGTGCGGGCTGCGCCGTCGATCCAGGCCGTGAAAGTGGCCGGAGCCGCAATGCCGCAGGCGGCAGCTGCCTGCAGCTGCCGCCGGGTTTCTGTGTGGACGGCCAGCAGCCGGGCCACGGGGTCCTGAGGAGGCGGGATGGGCATGGGGTTTCCTGGAAGGCGGCGTTCTTTATCGTAGCGCTGTGATCTGGCTTTCAGCCAAGCCCGCGTTCACATATTCCAAAAACATATATTGAAATACTTAATCTGTCGTTGTTGCGCATTAAGCGGGATCGTTAAAGTAGGGAACATCAAGACGATGATTCCTTTTTCAGCATATGAATCTTTCCTTTCGGCAGGTTCAAAAACATTTCGGCGACCTGAGGGTGGTCGAATGTTTCGAGCGCGACATCGCGCCAGGCGAACTGGTGGCGCTGGTCGGCCCGTCGGGCTGCGGCAAATCCACTTTGCTGCACATGGCGGCGGGCCTGGAACAGCCATCGGCCGGCCAGGTGCTGGCCGATGGCCAGCCGGTGCGCAAGCCTGATCCCCGCCGCATGTTGATGTTCCAGGAAAATGCGCTTTATCCCTGGCTGACGCTGGCCCAGAACGTGGCCATGGCCCTGGAATTGCAAAAGGTCGGCCGGGCCGAAGCCTTGCGGCAGGCCCGGCTGTGGCTCGACAAGGTCAAGCTCAAAGGTTTCGAGGATTATTTTCCGCATCAGGTCTCCGGCGGCATGCGCCAGCGCTGTGCTCTGGCCAGGGCTTTCATCTCGCATCCCGAGGTGCTGCTGCTCGATGAACCCTTCGGGGCGCTGGACGCCTTGACTCGCATGACCCTGCAGGACGCCTTGCGTACCCTGATCCGTGAAACCCGGCCCACAGTGCTGCTGGTGACCCATGATGTCGACGAGGCGCTGTTCCTGGCCGATCGCATCCTGGTGTTCAGCGCCCGCCCGTCGCGCGTGTTGCAGGAATTCCATCTGACAGACACCGCAAAAACCCATGATCTGTCCGGCTTTGCAACCATGCGCCGGGAAATCCTGGGCCTGCTGGGCATTGTCGATGACACAGAACAGTCCCCATCCATTTCCGAGGAACTCGCCGCATGAAGCCCCGCCATTTTCTGATTGCTCTGTTCGCCACCCTGTCGCTGGCATCCCAGGCGCAGGCCGCCGAACCCTTCAAGGTGGGCTACATCCGGGTCATGGATGATGCCCAGGCCATCGCGGCGTACGAAGGCAAGTTCTACGAAAAGCAGGGCCTGGACGTGCAGCTGGTCGAATTCAAATCGGGGACGGACCTGATCAAGGCCATTGTCGGCGGGCAGCTCGACACCGGCGTGCTGGGCTTTACCAATGCGGCTTCCTGGTCTTCGCGCGGCGCGGACCTGAAAGTGGTCGGCGGTGCGCAGCGTGGTTTTCATGCCCTGGTGGTGCGCGAGGATTCGGGCATCCAGGACGTGGCTGGCCTGAAGGGCCATACGCTGGCTTCGCAGAAAGAGGGCAGCACGGCCGATACGGTGCTGCGTGGTGTGGTGCTGAAGGACGCCGGATTGGCGCCCGAGGACGTCTCGATCCTGGGCGTCAGCCCGCAGGTTGCCGTGCAATCCCTGGTTGGCAAGCGGGTGGATGCGGCTTTCCTGTTCGAACCCCAGGCCAGCATCGCCCAGTTGATCGCGCCGGTCAGGCAGATCTACGAAATCGGCGAGGTCTGGCCTTTCCCCTGCATGGTGACGATCACTTCGGGCGATACCCTGAAGCACAAGAAAGACCTGGTCTGGAAATCTCTGGATGCCCAGCGCGAGGCCATCGACCTGTTGCAGCAGCAGCCCGACGAGGCGGCCAGGCTGATTGCCGGCTATTTCATCGCCGAGCCGACCCTGAAGACGCGGGAGCACGGCGAACTGCCCCGTGAGCAGGTCATCAGCAAGGCGATCCAGACCCAGACCTTCAGCGCCGCGCTGACGCCGCAGGACCTGGCGCGCATGCAGGAAGTGGCCGACATCATGCAGGCCCAGGGTTCGCTCAAGACCCGGGACGGCAAGCCCTACGAGGTCAAGGCCATCGTCGACCTGAGCTGGCAGCAGGCCCGCAAACTGTGATGCGTGGCCGGGTGCGATCATTGGCGCCCCGTCTGCGGGCCGCTCACGCGCACTGCGGTGTGTAAATCGGCTGAAATCCTGATGGCCGGGTGCAAGCCCGGCCATGCCCTATCCGTAATCCATGAGCAAAAAACGACGTGTTTCTCCGGCCGCGCGCAAGCTGGCCATGCTGATCGCCATTGCGGCCATCCTGCTCTTCTGGCAGATGGCCGCCTGGACCCTGCCGGATTTCCTGATGCCAGGTGTGCCCAGTGTGCTCGCGCGCGTGTGGTCTGATGTGCAGACTGCCGAATTCCGCGCCACGCTGGCCGGCAGCATGGGACGGCTGGGCGCGGGCTATGGGTTTGCGCTGCTGTTTGGCATCGGCTTTGGGCTGGCCGGGGGACTGCTGGTCTTTTTCCGGGAAGTGCTGAAATCCGCCATCATCATTCTGCAGTCGATCCCGTCGATTGCCTGGGTGCCGCTGTTCCTGATCCTGATGGGGTTCGGCAACGTGCCCATCATCGTGGTCATCGCGCTGGCGGCATTTTTCCCGGCCGCCCTGTCGGTCATGAATGCCACCGAGAGCGTGTTACAGACCCATGTGTCGGCCGCCCGCGTCATGGGGGCCACTGCCTGGGACATGCTGCGGCGCGTCTACCTGCCTGCCGTCATGCCGGAACTGATCACGGGCGCCCAGCTGGCGTTCGGCAATGCCTGGCGGGCGCTGATTTCGGCCGAGATGCTGATCGGGTTCGGCCAGGGGCTGGGCCGTTCACTGGCCTATGCCGGTGAAACGGCAGACATGGTGGGCGTGATGGCCAATATTCTGACCATCGCCATCCTGGCCACCCTGATCGACCAGGTCTGCCTGGAAAACATCAAGCGCAAGGTGCTGCGCTACCAATATGTGTGAATGCCGGCGCTTGACCAGGGGGCGTGAACAATCCATGAAAGCGCGTTCGTGTTCTGCGTTGCGGTCCGGCCTGCTGGCCGTGTTCGTGGCCGGAGCCTTGACTTTGGCTGTTTCCAGACCTGGCGCGGCAGCGTCTGCGGCAGGCGTAGGCATGCATGCCGCAGGCGATGGATGGGTATTGGGGGTGGCCGATGTGCCTGCGCCCCAGGCGCCGGGCGCCAAAGTCCGCACGCCGGCCCGCATCGAGGTGCTGGCTGGACAGGCGGGGCAGGGCGGCGCACCCCTGCAGGCCGTGTCCGCCGCGCAGGCCGCGCAGCAGGTCGCCGATGGCGCGCTGGATGCCTGGGTAGGCGAATGGTCCGATGCAAGCGCATTGCCTCCGGGTGTGCATGTGGCGCGGCTGGCCTGGTCGGCCAGCCCGATGGCGATCATGCGGACCGATACCGACATCCATGCCTGGTCCGATCTGAGCGGACGGACGGTGTGCCTGAGTGCGGACGGACGCGTGTCTGGTGAACTATCGGCGCGCTTTGGCGCGATCGAACAGATCTATGCTTCGGCAACCGATGCCTTGCTGGCGCTGCGGATCGGCCAGTGCGATGCGGCCGTGCAGGACGAGGATTTCATGAAACAGCTGCTGGCGTTTCCCGAATGGCGGAAATTTTCGGCGCAGTTGGCGCCCTATCGGTCACAGACCCTGAAACGCCTGATGCGGGATGATTTGCCGGCGCCGCTCGAGGCAGCCATCCGCCAGGCGACCGCGCCAGAGCGCTTGCGGCAATTGGCGCACCAGCAGGCCGGCGACATCGCCTTCGAGGTCTACCTGGACCAGACGGTGCCGGACTGCCATTGAGTTTTTGAGGGGAAAGGGCGGATGCCGCAGGGGGCAGGCCGGCGATGCTGGCCGGCAAGCGGGGGCGTGCCGTCAGTGTTCAGTGACGGCGGCGCGGCGCGGATGAACTGCCTGCGCTGCGGTTCAGATGGCGGAAGGTGATGCGGCCCTTGGTCAGGTCGTAGGGCGACATTTCCAGCGTGACCTGGTCGCCTGCCAGGATCCGGATGTGGTGTTTGCGCATTTTGCCGCCGGTGTAGGCGATCACGGGATGCCCATTGTCCAGGGTCACGCGGAAACGGGAATCCGGCAGGACTTCTGTGACGGATCCATGCATTTCGAGCAGTTCTTCTTTGGCCATGTGGTGCGCTCCGGTGAGTGGGACAAAGGGTCAGCGGGCATGCGCCGTTATCGGGCCTTGCATGCAGGCGGGGTCGCGAGGCGATCAAAATCCGGGCAGGGACGCGAAGGCCCCCGAAGGGATGGCGGGGTGGAACCCGCATGGACTGGCATGAAAGCTGCCAGAATTGAAAACCGCTGATTATCAAGCACTTATATGATAATGCTTGAGGCTTGTTATGTCAAGAAGCAGGCTGTGTCCTGCGGCGCGCGCTGGCGTGACCGACCCGGGGGCGCGCTTCAAGTGCACGGTCATGCGGTTAGAATTCCCGCTGGTATCCGTTTTTCGAGCCTGCATGAACGAACGACTCAATCCCGGCACGGCGGCCCTGCTGCTGATCCCGCCTCTGCTGTGGGCAGGCAATGCCGTCGTTGGCCGGGCGGTGGCCCAGATGGTGCCCCCCCTGACCCTGAATTTCCTGCGCTGGGCGTTGGCGCTGGCATTGCTTCTGCCCCTGGGGCACAGCGTGCTGCGCGCCGGCAGCGCCGTCTGGCGGGAATGGCGGCGCTACGCCGTGCTGGGTCTGCTGGGAGTGGGGCTTTACAACTCGCTGCAATACCTGGCCCTGCATACGTCGACCCCTGTGAATGTCACCCTGGTGGCGGCCAGCATGCCCGTCTGGATGATGATCGTGGGCCGGGTGTTTCATGGCGTGCCGATCCGGCCGTCCCAGGTGGCGGGGTCGGCGCTGTCGCTGGCCGGTGTGGCCGTCGTCCTGTCCCAAGGGGATTGGGGCCAGTTGCTGGCATTGCGTTTCGTCGCCGGGGATCTGTTGATGGTGCTGGCCACCATCCTCTGGGCGTTCTACAGCTGGCAGCTGACCCAGGTGCCAGCGGATGCGCCGGTCCGCTCCCATTGGGCGGGCTTCCTGCTGGGGCAGGTGATCTACGGTGTGGCCTGGTCGGGGTTGTTCGCTGCCCTGGAATGGGGCTTGACGGACTGGCGGATCGAGTGGGGCTGGCCGTTGGCGCTGACCGTGGTCTTCGTCGCCGTCGGTCCGGCGGTCATTGCCTTTCGCTGCTGGGGGGCCGGCGTGCAGCGCGTGGGTCCGACCCTGGCGGGTTTCTTCAATAACCTGACGCCGCTGATTGCCGCCTTGCTGTCGCTGGGGTTGCTGGGCGAGACCCCGCAGCTGTTCCATGCGTTGGCCTTTGCCCTGATCATTGGCGGCATCGTGCTGTCGTCGCGGCAAGCACGTTCATGAGCACGGATGGCAAGAGGGGGCTGCTGCTGTCCTACGGCAGCCTGGCGGCCAGCATGTTCGTGGTGGGCGCCTGCGTGGCCCTGAGCAAACCCCTGGCAGCCGTGTTTCCTGTGTTTCTGCTGGGCTGGCTGCGTTTTGGCATTGGCGGGGCCGGGATGCTGCACTGGCTGCGCCGTCCGTCCTCTGAACCCCCGCTCACCCGGCGCGTGCATCTGCTGATGTTCCTGGAAGCCTTCATCGGCAGCTTTCTGTTCACAGTCTTCATGGTACTGGGGGTCAGCTACAGCGGCGCTGTGGCGGCCGGGGTCGTCATGTCGGCCATCCCGGCAGCGATTGCGGTGCTCAGCTGGGTGGTGCTGCGCGAAACGATTTCTCTGCGGGTGCTGGCGGCGATTGCCTGCGCGATTTCCGGCATTGCCCTGCTGGCCCTGGCCGGGCCCGGATCCAGTGAAATTGCATCGGCGGGCAGCCACAGAGATCACTGGCTGGGGTATGCGCTGTTGTGCGGCGCCGTGCTGTGCGAGGCTTGCTATGCCGTGATCGGCAAGCGTTTGACGACGGTACTGTCGTCCCGGCGCATCAGCGCCCTGATGAATCTGTGGGGGTTTGCGCTGATGCTGCCGGCCGGCGCCTGGACCGCCTGGCAGTTCGACTTTGGCGCGGTGTCCTGGGCGGTGTGGGGACTGCTGGTGTTCTACGGGTTGGCGTCGAGCTGGACCATCTGGCTGTGGATGACGGGCCTGAGCCGGGTGCCGGCCTCGCGCGCGGGCGTGTTCACCGTGATGTTGCCGGTCGGATCGGCCTGTGTCGGTGTCTGGATGCTGGGCGAGCCCTTTGGGTCAGCGCAGACCCTGGCGTTTGCGCTGGCCCTGCTGGGGCTGCTGCTGGCCGCCTGGCCCGCGAAGCCGGCTCGCCTCGCCTGAGGGCGCCTCTGGGCGAGACCGGCTTCAGGCGGCTTCTCTGGCGTCCTCGATCAGGATCTGCACACTGCTGCGGCCGCCCCAGGTATTGCAGTCCAGCCGGTAGACTGCTTCGATCGTGTCGGGCAGGGGCTGTCCATGGTTGAACCAGATGGCGTCCAGACGCCGGCCGTCGCGTTCCAGGAACAGTTTCAGGTGCTGGCCTTTCAGCAGGCGCTGGTGCAGGACGCGGAAGCGGTCCAGGAACAAGGGGGGCGGAAAGCCTGAACCCCAGACCTGGTCGGCCAGCAGGCCGGCGGTTTCCACGGTCAGGTAGTCCGGTTCCAGCGAGCCATCGGTGTCCAGGCGCGGCTCGAAGGATTCGCGCGCGCCCAGGGTGCGCACGGCTGCATCGAACTGCTGCGAAAAATCGTCGAAGGCGGCGGTGCGCAGCGTCAGGCCGGCCGCCATGGCATGGCCGCCGAATTGCAGGATGGCGCCCGGCAGGCGCTTGTTGACCAGATCCAGCGCGTCGCGCAGGTGGATTTCCGGGATCGAGCGGCCCGAGCCGCGCAGGGTGTCGCCCGCGTCCGGTGCAAAGGCCAGGGCGGGGCGCCAGTAGGTTTCCTTCAGGCGGGATGCGACCAGGCCGATCACGCCCGGATGCCAGCCGGGCTGCCAGACGCAGACGCTGGCGGCGCGTGTCTGGACTTGCGCATCCAACTGCGCCAGGGCCTCGTCGCGCATGGTGGTTTCCCGTTCGCGGCGTTCGCGATTGATCTGGTCCAGCGCGTGCGCCAGTTCCAGGGCGCGGGCGGGGTCGTCTTCCAGCAGGCAATGGATGCCCAGGCTCATGTCGGCCATGCGGCCGGCGGCGTTGATGCGCGGCCCCAGGGCGAAGCCCAGGTCGTCCGTGCCGGCCCGGGCCGGGTCGCGGCCTGCGACTGCGAACAGGGCCGCCAGCCCCGCCTGCATCCGGCCCTGGCGGATGCGCCGCAGCCCCTGGCTGACCAGCAGCCGGTTGTTGGCGTCCAGGCGCACCACATCGGCCACGGTGCCCAGGGCCACCAGGTCGGCGCAGGCTTCGAGCCTGGGGCCGCCGCGAGGCGGCAGGACGCCGCGCGCGCGCAAGGCCGCGCGTGTGGCCAGCATGACGTAGAAGATCACCCCGACACCGGCCAGGTGTTTGGACGGAAAGCCGCAGCCCGCCTGGTTCGGGTTGACGATGGCCAGAGCATCGGGCAGTGTCGGGCCAGGCAGGTGGTGGTCGGTGACGATGACGTCGATGCCGGCGGCGCGTGCCGCTGCAACGCCTTCGATGCTGGAGATGCCGTTGTCCACCGTGACCAGCAGATCCGGCTTGCCGGATGGATGGCGCCGGGCCTGTTCGACCACGGCAGGGGACAGGCCGTAGCCGGTTTCGCGGCTGGGAACCAGGAAATCGACCTGGGCGCCCATTTCGCGCAGGGCGCGCATGGCCACGGCGCAGGCGGTGGCGCCGTCGCAGTCGTAGTCGGCCACGATCAGCAGCCGCTGGCCCGCCTGGATCGCATCGGCCAGCAGCGCGCCGGCCCGGTCCACATGCGCGAGCCGGCGTGGCGGGATCAGGGCGGCCCATTCCGTGGGCCCGGCCTGATCCAGCCCACGGGCGGCCCACAGGCGGGCGAGCAAGGGGTGGACGCCGGATGCCTCCAGCGCGCGGGCGCGATCCGGGTCGGCCGGGCGCGTCAGGATCAGCGGGCGCACCACCAGCGCCTCCAGTCCAGGGGACGCAGGCGCCGCAGCCAGCCGGCGCGCGTGTCCAGTTCCACCGTGCGTTCACGGCCAGTCAGCACCAGTGTCGGCGCAGCGTGGGCCAGCGGGGCGAAACAGCGTCGTTCCAGGCCGGCCAGTGCTTCGATCCAGCCGCCCCAGTCCTGGGCGGTGGCATGGGCCTGCAATGCGGTTTCGATGCGCAGATCGTCCGGCAGCGGGCGGCGCAGCTGGTTGCGGCGTGCGCCGCCGTACAGCCACAGGCTGTTGATCGGCGCCAGCCCGTCTTGCTGGCGCTGCAGGTTGACCGGATGTTCGTGCCAGGCCATCTGCAGGCCATTGACCAGGCGTCGCCAGGGGCGTGCAGCCGGGTCCTGCGGCCACCAGTCGTTGACGGCGCTGACGGCGACCAGCGCCGGGCTGGCACAGTCCAGGCGGATGGGTTCGGGCCAGCGCACCCGCCAGGTGTCGGGGGTGTCCGGCGTCAGCGTGATGCCGCTGTCTTCGATCAGTTCGCGGGCGGCGTCCATCAGGGCGGCGGATTGTTCGGCGGTGATGGCCAGTGTATCGGCCGGCAGCAGGGTTGCGCCATCGCGCGAGGGCGCCATGTGGATCAGTTCTGCCAGCCAGACGGGCTCGTGGTCCGCGCCGGGCAGGCGCAACGGCCCCAGACCTGCGCTAATATGCTCGTCTTGTGCCGGCGCAAAGCCGCGCGCCTGGAGCAGCCAGTGTTCCAGCGGCGTGCACCAGGTGTCTGCCGCCGGGCAGGCCGTCGTCCTGGGCGTGCCGGCACCCAGCCAGCGGGCCAGAGAAGGGGCGCGTTGCGCCAGATGGGGCGCCAGTTCGGCGGCCATCTCGGGTTCGGGCAAAGCCCCGGGAATCACGATGTGCATGGCGGAATTGTAGGATATCGAACGGACGAGGATGGCGATTCGCATGGCGTATGAATGGTGGATAGGAGCACGCTACGCGGGCCTGGCCCGTGCCGGGCGGGGTGGGCGCCGGGGCGATCGCTTCGTGTCCTTCGTGGCGGCCAGTTCCATGGCGGGCATCGGCCTGGGGGTGGCGGCACTGATCATCGTCCTGTCGGTGATGAACGGCTTCCAGACCGAGGTGCGCGACCGCATGCTGTCGGTGCTGCCGCACATCGAACTGTATGTGCCGGGTTCCGATCATGAGCAGGTGCTGGAACATTGGCAGGACCTGGCGGACGCCGCTCGCCAGGACGCTGCCGTCCGCGGCGCGGCGCCGTTCGTCGCGGCCCAGGGCATGCTGGCGCGCGGCCAGGGCCTGAGCGGTGTCCAGGTGCGCGGCATCGATCCAGCGATCGAACCGGAAGTGTCCGATCTGGCCGGCCAGATGGCATCGGGCTCGCTCGACAGTCTGGCGCCGGGGGCGTTCCGCATGGTGGTGGGCAGCCAGATCGCCCAGTCCCTGGGCTTGATGGTCGGTGATACCGTCCTGCTGCTGGCGCCCCAAGGATCGATTTCTCCGGCGGGTTTTGCGCCGCGCATGCGCCAGTTCACCGTGTCGGGGATCTTTTCCTCTGGTTACTACGAATATGACGCCTCGCTGGTGTTCATCGATGTGCAGGACGCCGCCCGGGTATTTCGCGACAGCGGGGTGAGCGGGGTGCGCCTGCGCATTGCCGACATGCAGCGCGCGCCCCAGGTGGCGCAGGACTTGCTGGGCCGGATGCCGGCGGGCGTGCGGGCGATGGACTGGACCCAGAACAACCGTACCTGGTTCGCCGCCGTGCAGACTGAAAAACGCATGATGTTCCTGATCCTGACGCTGATCGTGGCGGTGGCGGCCTTCAACCTGTTGTCCTCGCTGGTGATGGCGGTCAAGGACAAGCGTTCGGACATCGCCATCCTGCGCACCCTGGGGGCGACGCCGGCCGAGATCGCGCACATCTTCCTGATCCAGGGGGCCCTGATCGGCGTGGTGGGCACGCTGGGGGGCGTGGCGCTGGGCACGCTGGTGGCCTACAACATCGATGTGATCGTCCCCTGGATCGAGCATCTGCTGGGCATCCAGTTTCTGCCCCAGCAGATCTATTTCATCAGCGAACTGCCGTCCAATCCCCAGCTGAGCGACATCGCCGTGATCGGCGGGACGTCCCTGGTCCTGTCCCTGCTGGCCACGTTGTATCCCAGCTGGCGGGCGGCCCGCCTGCAACCCGCCCGAGTGCTGCGCCATGACTGATCCCGTTGCCACCGATGCCGTGCTGCGTGCCGAGCGCCTGGTCAAGACCTACGACGAGGGTGCCGGGCGGGTCGAGGTCCTGCGGGACGTCAGCCTGGCCGTGCATCCCCATGAAATGGTCGCCGTGGTCGGCGCTTCGGGTTCGGGCAAGAGCACGCTGCTGCACGTGCTGGGCCTGCTCGACGAGCCGGACGCCGGGCGGCTGTGGATCGCCGGCCAGGCCGCGACCGGGCTGGATGAGCGCCGCCGCAGCCGCTTGCGCAATCAGGCCCTGGGCTTTGTCTATCAGTTCCATCACTTGCTGCCGGAATTCACCGCACTGGACAATGTGGCCATGCCCCTGATCGTGCGCCGCTGCGCACGCGCCCAGGCCCGGGAACAGGCGGCCGTGATGCTCGATCAGGTCGGCCTGTCCGCGCGGGCCGCGCATTTTCCCGGCCAGCTGTCGGGCGGCGAACGCCAGCGGGTGGCCCTGGCGCGGGCGCTGGTGACCCAGCCGGCCTGCGTGCTGGCCGACGAACCCACCGGCAACCTGGACCGCCATACGGCAGCGGCCATGTTCGAATTGCTGGCCCGCATCAACCGGGACCTGGGCACGGCCCTGGTCATCGTCACCCACGATCCGGCATTGGCCGCCCTGGCGCACCGGCGCCTGCACATGCAGGCAGGGGTGCTGAACGAAGAAGTACACGGGGCAAACCCCGCAGACTGCGCCCTGTCCGATGAATCCGGAATGCCTGCACGCAGCGATGTGAACATGGCCGGATAGGCTGCGGGCGGCGTTCGGCTGCCTGGGTGACATTCATACGGAGGCCCCATGCTGATCGACACCCACTGTCATCTGGACGCCCCCGAATTCGATGCCGACCGGCTGGCCGTGATCGAACGGGCGCGCCGGGCGGGCGTGCGCGGCATCGTGATACCGGCGGTGATGCGTGCCAATTTCACGGCCGTTCGGGACCTGGCGCATGCGACACCGGGTGCCTGCTATGCCCTGGGCATCCATCCTTTGTATGTCGCCGCATCGGGTGATGAAGACCTGGATGCGCTGGACGCTGCGCTGGCGGCGTCCAGGGACGATCCCCGGCTGGTGGCGGTTGGCGAGATCGGGCTGGATTTTTTCGTGCCCGCCATCAGCACGCCGGCCGGCCGCGCCCGCCAGGAACGATTCTATGCGCGCCAGCTGGATCTGGCGCAGCGCCACGGCCTGCCGGTGCTGCTGCACGTGCGCCGTTCCCAGGACATGCTGCTCAAGCACCTGCGCCGCCGTCCGCCCATTGGCGGTATTGCCCATGCCTTCAATGGCAGTTTCCAGCAGGCAGAACAGTTCATCGCCCAAGGGTTCGCGCTGGGCATGGGCGGCGCCATGACTTTCGAGCGTGCCCGGCAGATCCGCCGCCTGGCGACGGATCTGCCCGCAGAGGCCCTGGTGCTGGAAACCGATGCGCCCGACATCCCGCCCGCCTGGCTGGGGCGCGGTGTCGATGGCCAGCCCTGTCCAGCCCGCAATGAACCGGCGGAAACGGCCCGGATCGCCCATGTCCTGGCCGAATTGCGCGGCCAGGCCCCGGCGCTGCTGGTTGCGCAGTGCGCGGCCAATGCCTGCCGGGTGCTGCCGCGATTGGCGCGCGCCCTGGGCGGGATGGACACAGCGTAGTTTCCCGCCTGGACCGGAACGCGCGCGCGGCGTTCCGTCAGCCTGTGCGCCCCTTAAGCTTCCGCAGCATTCGTTTTCTGGGGGGGCGGCATGCGCGGGCGCGCAATGGTGGTGGCGGGGCTGGGCGGCGTGCTCGGCGCCCATGGTCTGGCCGATCTGCCGGGCAGCGGCGTACTGGGGGTGGTGTCCGGGGTGCTGGGGCTGGTGGGGTGGGCAGTCTGGCGTGCGCCGGTGCACGCTGTTCCCTGGTTGCGTGGTGCCGTGCTCTGTCTGTGGGCTGCCTGGATCGGCTGTGGTTTTACCGTCTGGTGCGCCCAGGCGCGGCTGAATCAGGTGCTGGCCGATGGCAATGTGGATCAGGTGGCGCGCGTCACGCTGCGTGTGGACAGCCTGCCCCGGCTGCAGACGGACCGCCTGGCTTTCGAGGCCGTGGTGCTGGATGCGCATCCTGGCGGTGTGCCCGAGCGCATCCGGGTGCGCTGGCCGGGCGGGGGTTGGCGTGGCCCCTATGCGCCTGCGCAGCCACCCGATCCCCCGTTTCCCGAGGTGCGCCCGGGACAGGTCTGGCGCATGGCCCTGGTGCTGCGACCCGTGCGGGCGGCGCAGAATTTCCATGCCTTTGATTACGAGGCGCACGCCTTTGCCGCCGGGATCCGCGCTCAGGGAACGGTGCGCGGCACGCCGGCATGGCTGCGCAACGAAGACTGGGCCAGCCTGGCCGTCATTGCGGGGCGCGCGCGCCATGCGGTGCGCGAGGCCATGGCGCCGTATCTGGCGGATCTGCGTTATGGGCCGGTGTTGCGGGCACTGGCCATCGGCGACCAGGATGGCGTGGACGATGCCGATTGGACCGTCTTCAACCGCACCGGCATCACGCACTTGGTGTCCATCAGCGGGTCGCACATCACCATGCTGTCCGGGGCCGGCGCGCTGGCCGTCTCGGCCCTGTGGCGCCGCCTGCGCTGGCGTGGCCGCTGCCTGGCGGAACGCTGGCCTGCGCGGCGGGCGGGCGCCCTGGCCGCCTTGCTGGTCGCCTGGGTGTATTGCCTGCTGGCTGGGTGGGGGGTGCCTGCACGGCGTACCTTCATGATGCTGGCCGTGGTGGCGGGGGCCCAGGCCCTGCAATTGCGCCTGAGTGCACCGCGGGTGCTGGCGCTGGCGGCCGTGGCGGTCGTTGCGACCGATCCCTGGTCAGTGCTGGCCGGTGGATTCTGGCTGTCGTTCCTGGCGGTGGCGGTGCTGCTGGCGGTCGGGGCAAAGGCGGAGACGCGCGCGCCGCAGGCTGCGTCCCGGCCCGAACGGCGGCGCGACCGCTGGTTGCGAGGACTGAAGATTGCCGCGCAGCTGCAATGGGCGGTGACCTGGGCGCTGGCGCCGCCGCTGGCCTGGATGTTCCACGAAGTCTCGCTGGTTTCTCCACTGGCCAATGCCTATGCCATTCCAGTCATCGAACTGCTGGTCACGCCCCTGTCGCTGCTGCTGGCCGCCGTGGCGCTGGTTCCCGGGCTGCATTCCGTCGCCTCGGGCCTGGCCTGGCTGGCGCACGGAACCCTGAACCTGATGATGTGGCCGACAGAATGGCTGGCGGCCTTGCCGGCCTGGCCCGTGCCTGCCGGGCCCGCCTGGCTGTATGGGCTGGCCATGGCCGGCGTGGCGGTGGCGTTGTGGCCGCGCCAGACCGCCGGGTCCACCGACTCCGGCGGTCTGGCGCGGCATGGGCATGGCGTGGCGCGGCATGGGTTCGATGTCATCTGCCGTCATCGCGTCTGGGGCTGGCTTGCCCTGGCTCCGATGCTGCTGTGGTCATCGGATCGCCCTGGTGCAGGCGAGTGGGATCTGCACGCGCTGGACGTCGGGCAGGGCAGTGCCTTGCTGATCCGCACGGCGCGCCACACCCTGTTGTTCGATGCGGGCGCGCGCCATGCGCGGGACGCGGACGAGGGCGCTCGCACGGTGGTGCCTGCCCTGAAAGCATTGGGCGTGCGCCGCCTGGATGCGCTGATCGTGTCCCATGCCGATCTGGATCATGCCGGCGGAGCGCGCAGTGTGCTGGTAGCGGTCCCGGTGGCGCAGGCCTTCGCATCCTTCGATCTGGAATCCTGGCTGCGTGCCGAGACCCGCAAACTGGATGCCGGGGACACGCCATTGCCCCAGGCGGCGGTTCCGTGCCTGTTTGGCGACCGTTGGCGCCTGGATGGGGTCGAGTTCGAATTCCTCTGGCCGCTGGACGTGCGCGCGCGCCGCAAGGGCGTTCAAGCCAACGCCAGCAGTTGCGTGCTGCGGGTGCGGGGGGCGCACCACAGCCTGCTGCTGACCGGCGACATCGAGCGCCGGGCCGAATCGGCCCTGGTGGAACGCGGTCTGACGCCGGTGGACGTGGTCGTGGCTGCGCACCACGGGTCGCGGACTTCGTCGTCGGCGGCCTTCGTCAATGCGGTGGCCGCTCGCCACGTGATTGTCCAGGCGGGCGCCTGGAACCGTCACGGCCACCCAGACCCCACCGTGCTGGAACGCTGGCGTCGGGCGGGCGCCACTGTGTGGCGCACGGATTGGCAAGGCGGGGTAAATGCCCAGTCGCGTGCGGACGGGCTGTCGTTGTACAGTGTTCTGGAGTCGTCCCGTCGTTATTGGCACGGACGGCGCCCGTAGGGATGCGCTGCTTTTTACCCGGCTTGTCCAGGGCATCTCTAATGGTTTTCGCGGTCTTGCGCCCATGCGCGGGATCGGCGATGATCCGGCAGCCGTCCACAAGACGACTGTGGTCCTTGCGACAGCACCCGGCATTCGGGGGGTCCAATGGGCTTGTGAAAAATCCAAAAGATTTTTGCGACCATGACACAGACACCGCTGAAGTTCTACGTGCCCGAACCCTCGGGGCGTCCCGGTCAGGCGACCGACTTTTCCTATCTGCGCCTGCAGCCCGCCGGGGCGGCGCGCAAACCCCCCATCGACATTGCGCCCTACGACACCCGCGACCTGGCCATGGGGCTGATCCGCGTGCTCGATGACCAGGGCGATGCCCAGGGCCCATGGGCCGAAGACCCGCCCGACGACGAATTGCTGCGCCGTGGCCTGCGCGCCATGGTGACGACGCGGATCTTCGATGCGCGCATGGTCATCGCCCAGCGGCAGAAAAAGACGTCTTTCTACATGCAGTGCCTGGGGGAAGAAGCCATTGCCATCGGCCAGTCGCTGGCACTGCGCGATGGCGACATGCATTTTCCGTCCTATCGCCAGCAGGGTCTGCTCATCGCGCAGGACTACCCCCTGTTCGACATGATGTGCCAGATCTTTTCCAACGATCAGGACCCGCTCAAGGGCCGCCAGCTGCCGGTGCTGTATTCGGTGCCGGAAAAAGGCTTTTTCACCCTGTCGGGCAATCTGGGTACACAGATGCCCCAGGCGGTGGGCTGGGCCATGGCATCGGCCATCAAGGGCGATACCCGCATCGCCTGCGGCTGGATCGGCGATGGCGCCACGGCCGAATCGGACTACCAGACGGCGCTGCTGTTCGCGCACGTGTATCGGGCACCGGTGATCCTCAACGTGATCAACAACCAGTGGGCGATTTCCACCTTCCAGTCCGTTGCGGGGGGCGAGGGCATCACGCTGGCGGCGCGCGGCATCGGTTCGAACGTGGCCTCGCTGCGGGTGGACGGCAATGATTTCCTGGCCGTCTACGCCGTGTCCCGCTGGGCCGCCGAACGGGCGCGCAACAACCATGGCGCCACCCTGATCGAATGGATCAGCTACCGGGCCGGGCCGCATTCCACATCCGATGATCCGTCCAAGTACCGGCCGGCCGATGACTGGTCGCGCTTCCCGTTGGGCGATCCGATCGTGCGCTTGAAGGACCACATGATCAAGCGTGGGATCTGGTCTGAAAAAGAACACCAGGAATTGCAGAAATCCTGCGAGGCCGAAATCGTCGCCGCCCAGAAAAAGGCCGAATCCCACGGCACGTTGGCCACGGGGCGCACCAGCAGCGTAGCGACCATGTTCGAAGACGTATACAAGGACATGCCGGTCCACTTGCGCCGGCAGCGCCAGGAACTGGGGGTGTGAGCATGGCACAGGAAAAAACCAAGACCCGTCCCATGACGATGATCCAGGCCCTGCGTTCGGCCATGGACGTCATGCTGGAACGGGACGACAACGTCGTCGTGTTTGGCGAAGACGTGGGCTATTTTGGCGGCGTATTCCGCTGCACGGAAGGCCTGCAGGCCAAATATGGCGCCGCGCGCGTGTTCGATGCGCCGATTTCCGAAAGCGGCATCGTGGCGGCGGCCATCGGCATGGGGGCCTATGGCCTGAGGCCGGTGGTCGAAATCCAGTTTGCCGATTATTTCTATCCGGCCGCCGATCAGATCTTTTCCGAAGCCGCGCGCCTGCGCTACCGCTCGGCGGGCGGCTACACCGCGCCGCTGACCATCCGCATGCCCTGCGGCGGCGGGATCTTCGGCGGCCAGACCCACAGCCAGAGCCCCGAAGCCCTGTTCACGCACGTGGCCGGCCTGCGCACCGTCATGCCGTCCAACCCCTATGACGCCAAGGGCCTGCTGATCAGTTCCATCGAAAATGATGATCCGGTCATCTTCCTGGAACCCAAGCGCCTGTACAACGGTCCGTTCGACGGTCACCACGACCAGCCGGTCGTCCCCTGGTCCAAGCACCCGCTGGGCAATGTGCCCGAAGGCTACTACACCGTGCCGCTGGATTCGGCCGCGCTGTACCGCGAAGGCCGGGAACTGACCGTGCTGACCTACGGCACCATGGTGTACGTGGCCGAGGTCGCGGCCCGCGAGGCCGGCATCGAGGCCGATATCCTCGATCTGCGCAGCCTCTGGCCGCTGGACCTGGATGCCATCCTGAATTCGGTGCGCAAGACCGGCCGCTGCGTGGTGCTGCACGAGGCCACCCGCACCAGCGGTTTCGGCGCCGAACTGTGCGCCCTGGTCCAGGAACACTGTTTCTATCATCTGGAGGCCCCCGTGGAACGCATCACGGGGTGGGACACGCCGTATCCCCATTCGCATGAATGGGCTTACTTTCCCGGCCCCAAGCGGGTCGCGGAGGCGTTCAAGCGCGTGTTCCGGGAGGCATAATGGGTATCCACATCATCAAGATGCCGGACATCGGCGAAGGCATCGCAGAAGTCGAACTGGTCGAATGGCATGTCCAGGCGGGCGATGCCGTGGTCGAGGACCAGATCCTGGCCGACGTCATGACCGACAAGGCCACCGTTCAGGTGCCGTCCCCGGTGCATGGGCGCGTCATGTCGCTGGGCGGCAAGGTCGGCGACGTCATGGCGGTGGGTTCGGAACTCATCCGCCTGGAAGTCCAAGGCGAGGGCAACGAAGCCACGGTGGGATCGACATCGCGCGCGGCGGCACCTGCGCCCGCCGCTGCGGCACCCGTCGAACCAGCGCCCGCGCCCGCCGCGCCCCAGCCCGTCGCTGCGGCAGCCATCGAACCCGCTCCGGCGCCGGCCGCCGCGTCTGGCGGGGCGATGCCGCACGCCGCCTCGCATGCGCCGGCCCGCCCCGAAGGCCAGCGTCCGCTGGCCTCGCCGGCTGTGCGCCGCCGGGCCTGGGACCTGGGCATCACCCTGCAATATGTCCCTGGTACCGGCCCTGCGGGGCGGATCACGCACGGCGACCTGGATGCCTGGCTGGCGCGTGACCGCAATGCAACGTCCAATCGCACCACCGGGTCGCTCTACGCGGCCCAGCACCAGGAAACCGAAGTCCCCGTCATCGGCCTGCGGCGCAAGATCGCGCAGAAAATGCAGGAATCCAAACGTCGCATCCCGCATTTCACCTATGTCGAGGAAATCGACGTGACCGAACTGGAATCGCTGCGGGCGCGCCTGAATGCCGTGCACAGCGCGGCACGCGGCAAGCTGACCCTGCTGCCTTTCCTGGCGCGTGCCATGGTGCTGGCCTTGCGCGAATTTCCGCAGATCAATGCCCGCTACGACGATGAGGCCGGCGTGGTGACCCAGTACGGGGCCGTGCATCTGGGCGTGGCGGCGCAGACCCCGTCGGGCCTGATGGTGCCGGTGCTGCATCACGCCGAAACCCTGGATCTCTGGTCCTGCGCGGCCGAGGTCGCGCGCCTGGCCGAGGCCGCCCGCCAGGGCAAGGCGGCACGTGACGAACTGACCGGCTCGACCATCACCCTGACCAGCCTGGGGGCGCTCGGAGGCATCGTGTCCACCCCGGTCATCAATCATCCGGAAGTCGCCATCGTCGGCGTCAACCGCGTGGTCGAACGCCCCGTGTTCCAGGAAGGCCGGGTCGTGGCGCGCAAGCTCATGAACCTGTCCTCGTCCTTCGATCATCGTGTGGTCGACGGCATGCATGCCGCCGAGTTCATCCAGTGCATCCGGCGCTATCTGGAGTGCCCGGCGCTCCTGTTCGTGGAGTAAGCAGCATGGCCAATCCCCTCAATACCACCTTGCTCATCATCGGCGGCGGCCCTGGCGGCTACGTGGCGGCCATCCGTGCCGGCCAGCTGGGCATCCCCACCGTGCTGGTCGAAGGCGCCGCCCTGGGCGGCACCTGCCTGAACATCGGCTGCATTCCTTCCAAGGCGCTGATCCACGTGGCCGAACAGTTTCACGCGCTGCAGGGCCATGCCGCTGATGCAGCGCTGGGCATCCGCGTCCAGCCGCCCGAACTCGATCTGGCGCGCAGCATTGCCTGGAAGGACGGCATCGTCAAGAAACTGACCGCAGGCGTCGGCGCGCTGCTGAAAAAGCACAAGGTCACGGTCGTCCAGGGCTGGGCGCGGATCGTCGATGGCAAGACCGTGGATGTCGATCCGGTCGCCAAAGGCAAGGCCGGCGCGCCCCAGCGCATCCGCTGCGAACACCTGCTGCTGGCCACTGGGTCGGAACCGGCCGCGCTGCCTTTCATGCCTTTCGGCGGCCCGGTGATTTCCTCGACCGAGGCCCTGGCACCCAAAAAGCTGCCCAAATCCCTGGCCATCGTCGGTGCCGGCTACATCGGCCTGGAACTGGGGACGGTCTATCGCAAACTGGGCGTGAAGGTCGATGTGATCGAGGCCCAGGACCGCATCCTGCCGGCCTATGATGCCGATCTGGTCAAGCCGGTGCACACTGCGCTGAAAGCCCTGGGCGTGGGCCTGCACGTGCAGACCCAGGTCCTGGGCCTGACTGACGACGGCAAGGGCCTGCGGGTCCAGTCGGGCCGGACCGAGGACGTGCTGCCCGCCCAGCAGGTGCTGGTGGCCGTCGGCCGCAAGCCCCGCAGCCGGGGGTTCGGGCTCAGTTCCCTGATGCTCGACATGGACGGCCTGGCCGTCCGGGTGGACGATCGCTGCCGTACGTCCATGACCGGCGTCTGGGCGATCGGCGACCTGACGGGCGAGCCCATGCTGGCGCATCGCGCCATGGCCCAGGGCGAATGCGTGGCCGAGCAGATCGCCGGCCGGACGCGGCGCTTCGTGCCGGCGGCGATTCCGGCCGTGTGTTTCACCGATCCGGAAGTCGTCACGGCAGGACTGTCGCCGCAGCAGGCGGCCCAGGCGGGCATCGACGCCATCGACGCGTCTTTTCCGCTGGCGGCCAATGGCCGGGCGCTGACGCTGGAATCCACCGACGGCTTCGTGCGGGTCGTGGCACGGCGCGACAATCACCTGATCCTGGGCTGGCAGGCCGTGGGGCGGGGGGTGTCCGAATTCGCCGCCGCCTTTGGCCAGTCCATCGAAATGGGCGCGCGGCTGGAGGACGTCGGCCACACGATCCACGCGCATCCGACCCAGGGCGAGGCGATCCAGGAAGCCGCCCTGCGGGCGCTGGGGCAGGCGCTGCACGTCTGAACCGGGCAGGCCCGGGCCATCGGGCGCGGCAGCCTTGGGGGCTTGCCGCGTCATGGCATGGTTAAATACCAGGGTCCGTCCGACACGAGGTGCCGTCATGTCTTCCGTTTCTCCCGTCGCCCGTACCCGCCCGGCTGGCGAACCCCGCCTGGATTTTGTCACCTGCGCCAGCCCGGCAGGCCTGCATCGCATGGCGTATTGGGAATGGGGCGATCCGGACAATGATCGGGTCCTGCTCTGTGTGCACGGGCTGACCCGCACCGGGCGGGACTTCGACCCGCTGGCGTGCGCGCTCGACCGGGAATACCGGGTGGTCTGCCCGGATGTCGTCGGGCGCGGGCGTTCGGACTGGCTGATCGATCCCAACGGTTACGTGATTCCCCAATATGTGGCCGACATGCTGACGCTGCTGGCCCGCTTGCGGCCAGCACGCCTGGACTGGGTTGGCACGTCCATGGGCGGGTTGATCGGCCTGGGGCTGGCGGGCATGGCGACGATGTCGCCCGCCTTGCGTCCTGCGCGGGGGCCGGGGGGGCTGGGCGCGGTGGCTGACGTACCGCTGGGCCGCATGGTGTTCAATGACATCGGACCGGCACTGGATGCGAGCGGCCTGGCGCGGATCGGCGCATACGTCGGCCAGGCACTGCGCTTTGATCGGTTCGAGCAGGCGGTGGACTATGTGCGGACCGTATCCGCCGGTTTCGGGCCGCATGATCCAGCCGGCTGGCGCGCCTTGACCGAACATGTGTTCGTCGAGCAGAACGGACAGTGGATCAAGCACTATGACTTGCGCCTGGCCCAGCCTTTTGCCCTGCAGACGCCCGAGGCCACGACCGCCGCCGAGGCCCTGCTGTGGCAGGCCTGGGATCATCTGCCCGTGCCATCCCTGATCCTGCGCGGCGCGCAGTCCGACATCCTGACGCAGGATGCCGCGCGGCGCATGACGGAACGCAATCCGCGCGCGCGTCTGGTGGAATTCGATGGCGTGGGGCATGCGCCCACCTTGCGCACGGACGCGCAGATCGCCGCCGTGCGCGATTTCCTGCTCGCCCCCTGATCCTGCCGCGACCCGAGGCCGTCCCCGACTGCGCCTCTGGCGCATCGAAGCCATGTCCCTGAATATCGACCTGCACAGCCATTCATCCTGTTCCGACGGCGTCCTGCCGCCTGCCCAGGTGGCTGCCCGCGCACATGCGCAGGGCGTGGACTGGTGGTCGCTGAGCGACCATGACGAAACGTCCGGTCTGGCGGAAGCGGCTGCGGCGGCGCGCGCACTGGGTCTGGGCTTCATCCCGGGGGTGGAAATTTCCGTCACGTTCTGCGAACGCACGATCCATGTGCTGGGCCTGCACATCGATCCGGACCAGCCTGACCTGAACGCCGGCCTGGCCGGCATCCGCCGCAGCCGCTTCGAACGGGCCGGCGAAATCGCCGAACGGCTGCGGGATTGCGGCATCGACGGCGCCTACGAAGGCGCCCTGCGGCATGTGGACAATCCGGATCTGATCAGCCGCGTGCATTTCGCCCGCCACCTGCTGGAACAAGGGCATTGCAAGTCCTTGCAGCAGGCGTTCGACCGTTACCTGGGCGAGGGCAAGCGGGCCTTCGTCCCGACGCGCTGGCCCAGCCTGGAATCGGCCGTGGCCTGGATCCGTGCCGCCAGCGGCAAGGCCGTGATTGCCCACCCTGGGCGCTATCGCTACACACCGCTGCAGTTCGATGCACTGTTCGATGCATTCAAGGCCCTGGGCGGCAGCGGCCTGGAGGTCGTCTCCAGCGGCCATACGCCAGCCCAGTGCGATCATTACGCCCGTGTGGCGCAGGCCTATGGTTTCGAGGCCTCGCGCGGTTCGGATTTTCACGCGCCAGGGACTCCTCGCGCCGAACTGGGCCGGGTGCCACCGCTGCCCGATGGCCTGGTCCCGGTCTGGCGGGACTGGATCTAATGTGAACTGGCCCTATTGGAGCATGCCATGAACAAGGCTTTCGTCAAGGAATCGGACCACGAAGAGGACGATGACCTGCCCGAATCCCACGCCCTGCCAGCCGGCGCCAAGAACTACATGACGGCCACCGGCTACCGGGCGTTGAACGATGAACTGATGCGTCTGATGAACGTCGAACGGCCCGAGGTCGTGTCCGTCGTGTCCTGGGCGGCATCCAACGGCGACCGGTCGGAAAACGGCGATTATCTGTACGGCAAGAAGCGGTTGCGGGAAATCGACCGGCGCATCCGCTACCTGACGCGGCGGCTGGAATCGGCCGAGGTCGTGGACCCTGCGCAGCAGCCCAACCGCGACCAGGTGTTCTTTGGCGCGACCGTGCGCTATTGCGACAGCCGGGGCGAGGAATTCACCGTCACCATCGTCGGCGTGGACGAGGCCGAACCCCTGGCCGGCAGGATCAGCTGGATTTCGCCTGTGGCCCGCGCACTCATCAAGGCGCACGAAGGCGATACCGTGACCTTGCGCACGCCCGCCGGGATCGAAGAACTCGACATCCTGGACGTTCGCTATCCGGACCCCTGAAGGCGGCTAAAATAGACGGTTTCCCATGCCTTCGAGCCGTCTCGCCGTGACTACCGTCCTGATCATCCCCGGTTCATCCGTTCTGTCCGATTTTCGCCGGGAACGCCTGCTGCGCCGCCTGGCCGCCCGGAACCTGCCCGTGAGCGACATCCATGCGCAGGCGTGCCATTTCATCGGGCTCGACGGCGCGCTCGATGAAGCAGGGCAGGCCCGCCTGCAGGCGCTGCTGGACGATGGCCGCGCGATACCCGCCCCGGTCACTGAACGGCACGCGGCACGTTTCCTGGTGATTCCGCGCCTGGGGACGATTTCCCCCTGGGCCAGCAAGGCAACCGATATCGCCCGCCATTGCGGCCTGCCGCAGGTGCACCGCATCGAACGCGGGGTGCGCTATACCGTCGTGCCGGAGCGCGGTCTGCTGGGCAGCCGCGCACTGGACGCGGACCAGCTGGCCGCCGTGGCCGCCTGTGTGCACGATCGCATGACAGAAACCGTGGTGGACGATGATTTCGATGGCCGGGCGCTGTTTGCCCCGCTGGCCGGTCAGCCTGTCCAGACCGTGCCCGTGCTGGCCCAGGGACGTGCCGCCCTGGAAGCCTGCAACGCGGACCTGGGGCTCGCGTTGTCGGACGATGAGATCGACTATCTGCTGCGTGCCTATGGCGACCTGGGGCGCGACCCCACCGATGTCGAACTGATGATGTTCGCCCAGGCCAACAGCGAACACTGCCGCCACAAGATCTTCAACGCCCACTGGACGGTGGACGGCCAGGCCCAGGCGCACACACTGTTCGACATGATCCGTGCCACCCACGCCGCCCAGCCCGAAGGCACGGTCGTCGCCTATTCGGACAATGCCGCCATCATGGCCGGTGGGCCGGCGCGGGTCTTTCATGCAGGCGATGCCGGCGACACCGTGTATCGACGCCACGATCTCGTGGCCCACACGCTGATGAAGGTCGAAACGCACAACCACCCGACGGCCATTGCGCCTTTCCCGGGCGCGGCAACCGGCGCGGGCGGCGAAATCCGCGACGAGGGCGCGACCGGACGCGGATCCAAGCCCAAGGCAGGGCTGACCGGCTTCACCGTCTCGAACCTGCGCGTGGACGACGCCATTGAACCCTGGGAAGATGCCGGTGGTGCGCCCGGGCGCATCGCCACGCCGCTGGACATCATGATCGAAGGCCCGATTGGCGGGGCGGCGTTCAACAATGAATTCGGCCGCCCGAACCTGCTGGGCTATTTCCGCAGTTTCGAGCAAGCGGTGGACGGCACCCGCTGGGGTTATCACAAGCCCATCATGCTGGCTGGCGGCCTGGGCCAGATCGATGCGCAGCTGACGCACAAGGACCCGCTGCCGCCGGGCGCGCTGCTGGTGCAGCTGGGCGGCCCGGGCATGCGCATCGGCATGGGCGGCGGCGCGGCTTCCAGCATGGGGGCAGGCACCAACCAGGCCGAACTCGATTTCGATTCCGTGCAGCGCGGCAACCCCGAAATGCAGCGCCGCGCCCAGGAGGTCATCGACCGCTGCTGGCAGCAGGGCCAATCCAATCCCCTCCTGGCAATTCACGACGTCGGGGCGGGCGGCCTGTCCAATGCGTTCCCCGAACTGGTCAACGACGCGGGCCGTGGCGCGCAATTCGAATTGCGGCGCGTGCCCCTGGAAGAATCCGGCCTGTCGCCCGCCGAGATCTGGAGCAACGAATCCCAGGAACGCTACGTGCTGGCCATCCGTCCCGAGGACCTGGACCGTTTTGCGCGGATTGCCGATCGTGAACGCTGTCCTTATGCCGTGGTCGGCATCGCCACCGAAGAACGCCGCCTGCGCGTCACCCTGGACGAGGGGCTGCCCGGCCTGGACCGTCCGGCGGGCGAAATCGACCCGGTCGGGCTGCGTCCCGTGGACGTACCGGTGGACGTGATCCTGGGCAAGCCGCCGCGCATGCAGCGCAATGCCGAACGCGCCGCCGTGACCGGCGATCCTCTGGACCTGAGTGGCATCGCGCTGCCCGAGGCCATCGAGCGCGTGCTGCGTCATCCCACCGTGGCCAACAAATCCTTTCTCATCACCATTGGCGATCGTACCGTGGGTGGCCTGACGGCCCGCGACCAGATGGTCGGCCCCTGGCAGGTCCCGGTGGCCGATTGCGCCGTCACCCTGCGCGACTACGAAGGCGTGGCGGGCGAGGCCATGGCCCTGGGCGAGCGCAGCCCGATCGCCGTCCTGAATCCCGCCGCCTCAGGCCGCATGGCCGTGGCCGAGGCGCTGACGAATCTGGCCGCTGCGGGCGTTGCGCGGCTGGAAGACATCAAACTGTCCGCCAACTGGATGGCCGCCTGCGGTGCGCCGGGCCAGGACGCAGCCCTGTACGACACCGTATCGGCCGTCAGCGACTGGTGCCAGCACCTGGGGCTGTCGATCCCGGTAGGCAAGGATTCCCTGTCCATGCGCACCGCCTGGCGCGATGCGTCCGGCGACCATCAGGTCGTGTCCCCGGTGTCCCTGGTGGTCACGGCCTTTGCGCCGGTGGCCGACGTACGCGCCACCCTGACGCCGCAGCTGCGCGATGTGGCGGACGGTTCCGTGCTGCTGCTCATCGACCTGGGCGAAGGCCGCCAACGCCTGGGCGGTTCCGTGCTGGCGCACACCCAGGGCCACATGGGCACGGAAACCCCCGACTTGCGCGACGCGGCCTTGCTGCGAGCCGCTTTCCTGGCGCTGCGTGAACTGGCGGCCCGGGGCTGGATCCTGGCCTGCCATGACCGTTCCGATGGCGGCCTGCTGGCCGCCGCCGCCGAAATGGCGTTTGCCGGTCGCCTGGGCGTGTCCCTGAACCTGGACATGCTGACCATCGACCCGCACACCGCCGATGCCGGGGATTACAAGATCCGCGCCGAACAGGTGGCCGTCCAGCATCACGAACGCAATCTGGCCGCCCTGTTCAACGAAGAAGCCGGCTGGCTGCTGCAGGTACCGCGCGCGCATCGTGACGAAGTCCTGCGCCATCTGCGCCAGGCGGGCCTGGCGCACTGCACCCACGTGGTCGGCATGCCCAATGCGCGCGGGGAACTGCAGGTCTTCCGTGACGGCGCCATCATCTACCAGCGCCCCCTGGCCGAACTCGGCCAGATCTGGAGCGAGACCACGCGCCGCATCATGGCCCGCCGGGACCACCCCGGCTGCGCCCAGGCCGAATACGACACCTGGCTGGATACCGAGGATCCGGGCCTGTCGCCGCGTGTGGATTTCGATCCCCAGGACGATGTGGCCGCGCCTTTCATCGCCACCGGCGTGCGCCCGCGCATCGCCATCCTGCGCGAACAGGGCTGCAACAGCCAGGTCGAAATGGCCTGGGCCTTTGATGTGGCGGGTTTCGAGGCCGTGGACGTGCATATGACCGACCTGCTGGCCGGGCGGATCCGCCTGGATGGCATGAACGGCCTGGTGGCCGTGGGCGGGTTCAGCTATGGCGACGTGCTGGGCGCGGGCGAGGGCTGGGCGCGCACCATTCGTTTCAATGCGGCGCTGGCCGATCAGTTTGGCGCTTTCTTCGCCCGGCCGGACAGTTTCGCGCTGGGCGTGTGCAATGGCTGCCAGATGATGGCCGCGCTGGCCGATTTCATCCCGGGTGCGGATGCCTGGCCACGCTTTACCCGCAATGTCTCCGAAAAATACGAGGCACGCCTGTCGCTGGTCGAAATCCTGGATTCCCCATCGATTTTCTTTTCCGGCATGGCCGGCACGCGCGCGCCCATCGCCGTGGCGCATGGCGAAGGATTCGCCGATTTCAGCCGCCAGGGCGATGCCGCCCGGGTCGTGGAAGCCATGGCGTTTGTCGACAACCGGGGCGCGCGCACCGAATCCTATCCGGCCAATCCCAACGGCAGCCCGGCCGGCCTGACGGCAGTGACCACCGCCGATGGCCGCTACACCGTCATGATGCCGCACCCGGAACGCGTCACCCGCAACGTCATGATGTCCTGGCACCCGGAACGCTGGGGCCTGGCCGACCGGGGAGGGGACGAGACCGCACATGGGGGCTACACGCCGTGGATGCGCATGTTCCGCAATGCGCGGGCCCACCTCGCCTGAGGCGCTATAATCGATCTTTGTGCGGAGTTCATCCATGCGTCTGATCAAAAAAGCCCTGACCTTCGACGACGTTCTTCTGGTCCCGGCCTTTTCCCAGGTCCTGCCGCGCGATACGCGCCTCGTCACGCAGCTGACCCGGGGCATCCAGCTCAACATCCCGCTCGTGTCCGCAGCCATGGACACCGTGACCGAATCACGCCTGGCCATCGCCATGGCCCAGGAAGGCGGCATCGGCATCGTCCATAAAAACCTCAGCGCCGACGAACAGGCGCGCGAGGTCGCGCGTGTCAAGCGCCACGAATTCGGCATCGTCATCGACCCGGTCACCGTCACCCCCACGATGAAGGTGCGCGATGCCATCGCGCTGCAGCGCCAGCATGGCATTTCCGGCCTGCCGGTGGTCGAAGGCGGCAAGCTGGTCGGCATCGTCACCAATCGCGACCTGCGCTTCGAAGACCGCCTGGACGTCTCCCTGCGCGAAGTCATGACGCCGCAGGACCGCCTGGTCACCCTGACCGAAGGCGCCACGCTCGAAGAAGCCCAGGCGCTGATGCATCGCCACCGCCTGGAACGCGTCCTGATCGTCAACGACAAATTCCAGCTGCGCGGCCTGGCCACGGTCAAGGACATCGTCAAGAACACCGAACACCCCCTGGCCAGCAAGGACGCCCAGGGCCAGTTGCGCGTCGGCGCCGCCGTCGGCGTGTCCGATGGCACGGACGAACGGGTCGAAAAACTCGCTGCTGCGGGTGTGGACGTGATCGTGGTCGATACCGCCCATGGCCATTCCGCCGGTGTGATCGAGCGTGTCCGCTGGGTCAAAAAACACTATCCCAACATCCAGGTCATCGGCGGCAACATCGCCACCGCCGCCGCTGCGCGTGCGCTGGTGGATGCCGGCGCCGATGCGGTCAAGGTCGGCATCGGCCCAGGTTCCATCTGCACCACCCGCGTCGTGGCCGGGGTGGGCGTGCCGCAGATCACCGCCATCGCCGACGTGGCCCAGGCCCTGGAAGGCACCGGCGTGCCCCTGATTGCCGACGGCGGCATCCGCTATTCCGGCGACGTCGCCAAGGCCCTGGCCGCAGGCGCGTCCACCTGCATGATGGGCGGCATGTTCGCCGGCACCGAAGAAGCCCCCGGCGAAGTCGTGCTGTTCCAGGGGCGTTCATACAAATCCTATCGCGGCATGGGCAGCCTGGGCGCCATGGCGGACGGCTCCGCCGATCGCTATTTCCAGGATCCCAGCAACAACGTCGACAAACTGGTCCCCGAAGGCATCGAGGCCCGCGTGCCCTACAAGGGCAGCGTCATCGCCATCATCTACCAACTGGTGGGCGGCATCCGGGCGTCCATGGGCTATTGTGGCTGCGCCACGATCGCCGACCTGCATGCCCAGGCCGAATTCGTGGAAATCACCGCTGCCGGGGTGCGTGAATCGCACGTCCACGACGTGCAGATCACCAAGGAAGCCCCCAACTACCGGGCGGACTGATCGGCATGCCGGGCGCTGTATCGGCCCCCGGCACCGCTGGCGCGCCTGCCGCGCCGGCGGGCGCCGTCTAATGCTGCGCCTTTGATCGGCTGGCCGGGGCCTGACCCGTGGCCTGCAGCCGCAGGATCGGGACGGCGCCTGCCAGCAAGCCCAGCGCGCCCAGCACCAGGGCGAATTCCAGCGATGCGCCGAACCCCGTGTGCGTCAGGCTGAAGAAAATCGGGCCGATCAGCTGGCCCAGGGCAAACGAAGCCGTCATCGCCGCCATCTGGCGCTTGGCGCCGGCCTGGCCAACGGCGACCTGGGCTTCCTGCAGGCCGACCATCGTGATCACCATGAATGTGCTGCCCACACAGCAGGCGGCCAGCAGGATCGCCGGCAGCGCATGCCATACGGCGGGTGCCAGCACGCCCACCGCCATCACCACCTGGGCGCCGGCCCAGATCTGCGGTCGGGTGTAGCGGCGCGCCAGGCGGCTGGCCACCACTGTGGATACTGCGCCTGCCAGGCCGAAGACCGGCCAGGCCAGGCTGAACAGCCAGGGGTCCGGCACCAGCAGCCGCGCCTGGGCCGGCAGGAACGTGGCCGGCAGGATATAGCCGAAGCCATAGACCCCATAGCACAGGATCAGGCCCCAGTGCAGGGGCGGGGCGGCATCGGCCGAGACGCTGTAGGCCGGATCCTGTGCCATGGCTGCCCGGGCGGGCGAGGGTGGGGACGTAGTGCCTGCCGTATCTGGAGCTGCGGCGGGCGGTGCGATTGCGCCGGCATCTTGCGGGGTTTCTGGGGTCCGCCACAGCATCGATGCCCCCAGCAGTCCGCCCAGGGCCGCAGCGGCCAGCCAGAGCCAGGCGTGCGATGCCGTGGTCCCCGCCAGGGTCAGACCCATGCAGGCCAGCCCGGCAAACGCAATGCCACAGCCCACGCCTGCGAACACCAGACCGCTGCGTTCTGCCTGTCCCGTGGCGTTCAAGCGCGCGATGCACAGGGCCGACGTCCCGATCAGCACCCAGGCGCTGGCCACCCCGGCCAGCAAACGCCACGCCAGCCAGCCCAGCCAATGGCTGTCCAGCCCCATGGCCGCAGTCACCAGCACCACCATCCACAGGCCGAGCCGCAGCAGGGTTGCGGGTGACCAGTTCAAGTGCGTCACCAGCAGCGCGCCCAGCAGATAGCCCAGGTAATTGGCGCTGGCCAACCAGCTGCCTTGCGCCAGGCTCAGGCCCAGGTCGGCCTGCATCATCGGCAGGACGGGAGTGAACGCAAAGCGACCGATTCCCATGGCGACTGCCAGGGCCAGCAGGCCAGCCAGGGGCAGGGGAATACGAAAAGGGTGGGGGGCCATGTCGAGTCGTCTCCTTGAAGCTTCTACTCTTCTACTGTAACGTAATTGCCCTGCCGCGCCGGGACACCCGAGGCATGCCTGGGTTACATTAACGCCTTGAACAGCCCTCCCGATCGCCCATCCATCATGCACCATCAGCGCATTCTCATCCTGGACTACGGTTCACAGGTCACCCAGCTCATTGCCCGCCGCGTGCGCGACACCGGCGTCTATTGCGAAATCCATCCGGGCGACATGACCGACGATTTCATCCGCGAACAACAGGCGCAGGGCCTGAAGGGCATCATCCTGTCGGGTAGCCATGCCTCGGCCTACACCGAAGCATCCCTGAAAGTCCCTGCCGCCGTTTTCCAGGCCGGGGTGCCGGTGCTGGGCATCTGCTATGGCATGCAGTCCATGGCCCTGCAACTGGGTGGTCAGGTGGAATTTTCCGATCATCGTGAATTCGGCTATGCCGAAGTCCGCGCCCATGGTCATACCCGCCTGCTGGCCGGCCTGCAGGATTTCGAGACCCCCGAAGGCCATGGCATGCTCAAGGTCTGGATGAGCCACGGCGACCGCGTCACGGCCTTGCCGCCTGGTTTCAAGCGCATGGCTTCCACGCCGTCCTGCGAGATCGCCGGCATGGCCGACGAGGAACGCGGCTTCTACGCCGTCCAATTCCACCCCGAAGTCACCCACACCGTCCAGGGCCAGGCCATTCTGGAACGCTTCGTCACCGAGATCTGCGGTTGTGCGCGCGATTGGAACATGCCCGACTATGTGGCCGAGGCCGTCGCTCGCATCCGCGAACAGGTTGGGTCCGACGAGGTCATCCTGGGCCTGTCCGGCGGCGTCGATTCTTCCGTGGCCGCCGCCCTGATCCACAAGGCCATCGGTGATCA
>Ga0265295_1001572_pt1 | contig 39757 bp, 40 predicted proteins | sample Munlansysbiofilm_FD_192503 | JGI IMG/M metagenome (GOLD analysis project Ga0265295, IMG submission 192503) | Leachate microbial communities from a municipal landfill in Southern Ontario, Canada - Methane capture system biofilm | ecosystem: Engineered > Solid waste > Landfill > Unclassified ... | reverse complement strand
GAAACGACGACTGTGCTGCGAGGCGGGCTGTTCACCCCCGTCCAGCGTCAGCGGCAGCCCCACCACCACCCGATCCGGCTGCCATTCGGCCAGCAGGGCGCCGACCTGGGCAAAGCGCTGTTCACGCGTGACCGGCGTCAGAATGCACAGTGGACGCGCCTGATTCGTCAGGGTATTGCCCAGCGCCACGCCGATTTTCTTCAGGCCGAAATCGAACGCCAGCAGCGTCTGTTCGCGTTCAGGCATGGCCCGCGTCGCTGGCCAGCATCGAGGCGCGAATGCCCAGTTGGGCCAGGGCAGCATCGTAGCGGTCCTCGGCGGGCGTATCGAACAGGATTTCGTTGGACGCCAGCACGTTCAGCCAGGCATTGCGGGCCAGTTCGTCTTCCAGTTGGCCTGCGCCCCAGCCAGCGTAGCCCAGCGTCACCAGCAACTGCGCCGGGCCGTGGCCTGCGGCCACGTCCTGGAGCACATCGCGGGACGTGGTCAGCGCCACATCACCGCCCAGTTCGATGCTGGAACTGTATTCGCCACGCGGCATGTGCAGCACGAAACCGCGGTCGGTCTGCACCGGGCCGCCAAAGAAGACCGGCGATTCGCGCACCGGCCCGATTTCCAGGGACAGCGGCAGATCGATGCGCTGCAGCAGGTCGCCGATGGTGAGGTCCGTGGGCCGATTGATCACCAGGCCCAGCGCGCCATGTTCGGTATGCTCGCAGACGTAGATCACGGTATTGGCCAATTCACCCGATACCCTGCCCGGCATGGCCAGCAGGAACTGCCGGGACAGGTCGATGCGCGAACCGGCATCGTTGGCATGCGGTGCTGTCATCATGGCGATCCCCTGTAGTCCGGCCTCATGGCCCATGATGCTAGAGTATCAGAAACGGGGCGAATCTCGAACGCCCCCAGCAACGGGGTCAGATCTCGACCAGTTCGAAATCTTCCTTGCGGGCGCCGCATTCGGGGCAGACCCAGTTGGGGGGCACGTCTTCCCAACGCGTGCCTGGCGCGATCCCGTCTTCGGGAAAGCCGGCCGCCTCGTCGTAGATCCAGCCGCAGATCAAGCACATCCAGGTTCGCATGACGATCAGAAACGCTTATCCATTAGAATGGGTGCCATAGTATACGAACCGCCGGCCGTGGCGACCGACTTTCTTTCCGCCATCATGCCCACCCCCGATTTTCCTGCCATCCCCCTGCCCCTGATTTTCGGCCCGTTCGACCCCAGCGGGGCCAGCCACCTGCCGATCGACGCCGCCATTTGCGCCGGTCTGGGCGCGCACGCGGGCTGCGTGGTCACCGCCATCCATGTTCAGGACTCTGCCGGGACGGAAACCATCCAGCGCCTGGCTCCGGATCTGGTGGACGACCAGGCGCGCTGCCTGCTGGAAGACATGGCCATCGGTGCCCTGAAGATCGGCCCGCAGTACGACCCCGAGACCATCGCGACCCTGGCCCAGATCGCAGCCGATTACTGCACCCTGCCCTTGGTGCTGCAACTGTGCGCCCCGCCCCCGGTCCCCGACCTGGACGATCTGGACCCTGAAGAAACCGTCGGCGCGCTGCTCGAACTGCTGCTGCCTCAGGCGCACCTGGTCGTCGTGGATGCCCATCTGCCAGAACAATGGGCCAGCCAGGGCCTGTTGTCATCGACCCGGGCCGATGATCCAATCGCAGCCCTGCACGAACTCGGCGCTCCCCTCGTGCTGTGCAGCAACGCCGCGCTCGGCCCAGGATTGAACGGCCTGGTGCTGCATGCGCGCGATCAGGCCAGCCGCCGCTGGCCCTGGCCAGCCCCGCGCGTGCGCACAGGCGACGCCGACAGCCTGCTGGCCACCGTGCTGTGCTGCCTGCTGGCGCGAGGGCTGGATCCGGACGCGGCCATTTCCCAGGCAGTCACAACCACCACGACCTTGCTCGAACGGCATTTCCACCCTGGCATGGGGCAGCGCATCCTGCTGCATGCGGCGCCATGAACGCGCCAGACGCACTCCGGTTTCCACGCGGCCTGTACGGCATCACGCCCGATTGGGCTGACACCGACCGCCTGTTGACCGCCATCGAACACGCCCACGCCGGCGGCATGACCGCCCTGCAGTGGCGCCGCAAGCACGGCGCGCCCGCGGACCTGCGCATCCAGGCGCGCGCGGTCCGCGACCTCTGCCTGCGGCTGGGCCTGCCCCTGATCATCAACGATGACTGGCGCCTGGCGGCCGACCTGGATGCCGACGGCGCCCACCTGGGCCGGGACGACGGCGTCGTCACCCAGGCGCGGCGGGCACTGGGTCCCGACAAGTTACTCGGCTGTTCCTGCTACGATCAGCCAGACCTGGCGGCCCAACGGCTGCGCGATGATGCCGACTACGTCGCATTCGGTGCCCTGTATCCATCCAGCGTCAAGCCCGGCGCCGTCCGCGCCACCCTGGACCAGATCCGCGCCGGTCGTCACCTGGCCGACACACACGCCAGCCGGTCACCCGCCGGCGGCATGCGCCGAGCGGCGATCGTCGCCATCGGCGGCATCACCCCCGACAATGCCGCCCCCGTGATCCAGGCGGGTGCGGACAGCATCGCCATCATCAGCGCGCTGTTCGAGGCCCCCGACATCCGCGCCGCCGCGCGGCGCTGCGCCGCCCTGTTCGGCGCCCCTCTTTCCTGAACCCTGCAGCAACCGGAATCCTGCCATGTCCCGCAACACCGAACTCTTCGAACGCGCCTGCCGCGCCATCCCGGGCGGCGTCAACTCGCCTGTGCGCGCCTTCCGCTCCGTCGGCGGCACACCGCCTTTCATCCAGCGCGCCCAGGGCCCGTACCTGTGGGACGCCGAGGGCACCCGCTACATCGACTACATTGGTTCGTGGGGTCCGGCCATCCTGGGCCACGCCGACCCCGAAGTCATCGCAGCCGTGCAGGCTGCCGCCGCAAACGGCCTGTCCTTCGGCGCGCCGACCGAAGCCGAGATCGAACTGGCCGAGGCCATCATCGAACGCATTCCTTCGATCGAACAAGTACGCCTGGTCAGCTCCGGCACCGAGGCCACCATGTCGGCAATCCGGCTGGCGCGCGGCCATACCGGCCGGTCCAAGATCATCAAATTCGAGGGCTGCTACCATGGCCACGCCGACAGCCTGCTGGTCAAAGCCGGATCGGGCATGCTGACCTTCGGCAATCCGACCTCGGCCGGCGTGCCGCCGGAATTCGTCCAGCACACCCTGGTGCTGGACTACAACGACCTGTCGGCGGTCGAATCCGCCTTTGCCCAATACCCCGAAGACATCGCCTGCACCATCGTCGAACCGATCGCCGGCAACATGAATCTGGTGCGCCCGGCGCCCGGCTTCCTCGAAGGCCTGCGCACACTGTGTACCCGCCATGGCGCCCTGCTGATCTTCGACGAAGTCATGACCGGATTGCGCGTCGGCCCCCAGGGCATGCAGGGCCTGTGCGGCGTCACGCCCGACCTGACCACGCTGGCCAAGATCATCGGTGGCGGCATGCCGGTGGGGGCCTTCGGTGGCCGGGCCGACATCATGGCCGACATCGCGCCGCTGGGCAGCGTCTACCAGGCAGGCACGCTGTCGGGCAACCCCGTCGCAGTCGCCGCCGGACGGGTGACCCTGCGCCGCCTGGCCGAACCGGGCTTCTATGACGCCTTGCATCGGCAAACCGGCGCCTTGGTCCAGGGGCTGGTCGAACGAGCACATCGCCACGGCGTGGCCTTCAGCGGCGACTGGCAGGGCGGCCTGTTCGGGCTGTATTTCCGCAGCACGGTCCCAACCAGCCTGGCCGAGGTCTCCGCCAGCGACATCGATGCCTTCAAACGGTTCTTCCACGGCATGCTGGCCGAAGGCGTGCATTTCGCGCCGTCCGCCTTCGAGGCCGGCTTTGTCTCGGCGGCCCACGATGACGCCGTCATCCAGGCAACCCTGGATGCCGCCGACCGGGTCTTTGCGGGGTTTAAATAGTCCGGACCTCAAATTTCTTGACGCAGGACAAAGACACGCCTCCGACCGCTCCCTACACTGGGGATGCCCTGATCTCCTCAACCCGGAGGCGCGTCATGACTGACTACACTCAATACGCCGCTACCCAGCATCCTTCCGTCACGCCTGCCGTGCCGGATCTCGAAACCCAGGCCACAGGACAGGATCCCCAGGATCTGCGCCTGTGGTTGCGCATGCTCAGCTGCTGCACTCTGATCGAAAACGAACTGCGCAGCCGGCTGCGCACTGAATTCCAGACCACGCTGCCGCGCTTCGACCTGATGTCGCAGCTCACCCATGCCCCCAAGGGCCTGAAAATGAGCGATCTGTCCCGCCTGATGATGGTGACCAATGGCAACATCACCGGCATCACCGACCAACTCGAAAAAGACGGCCTGGTCGAACGCCTGAAAGACGATTCCGACCGCCGCAGTTCGCTGATCCGCCTGACGCTCAAAGGCCGACGCTACCACCGCCGCATACAGCAGGCGCATGCGTCCTGGATCCAGTCCCTGCTGGGTGGCCTGGCGCCCGCCGCACGTGCGACACTGTTCGAACTCCTGGGCGACCTGAAACAATCCACCTACGCGCGTCTGCCCACCTGAATCCCGAAACATCCGGCTCCACAGATGCCCAGCCCCCATTCGGCATAGAATGGGGGCTTGTTTTTGCTACGGACCCCGCTTCGCCATGGCCATCAACCTGATCATCCCGGCCCAAGACGCCATCCACCCGATCCCCGGCATCCGCATCGGCACGGCCGAGGCCGGGATCCGCAAGGCCGGACGCCGCGACCTGACCGTCCTGCTGCTGGACGAAGGAACCACAGTGGCGGGGGTTTTCACACGCAACCGATTCCGCGCAGCGCCCGTCCAGGTCTGCGAAGCGCACCTGGCCACCGGCGCCGGCATCCGCGCCCTGGTCGTCAATACCGGAAACGCCAACGCGGGCACCGGCGCGCCCGGACTGCAGGCCGCCCACGACACCTGCCAGGCCCTGGCCGACCAGCTGGGCATCGCGCCAGAACAGGTGCTGCCGTTCTCGACCGGGGTCATCCTGGAACCCCTGCCTGTAGACCGCCTGATCGCCGGCCTGCCGACCGCCCTGCGCGATGCACGCCCGGACCACTGGTTCCAGGCGGCCCACAGCATCATGACCACGGACACCCAGCCCAAGATCCACTCCACCCAGGTCGATCTGGACGGCACCGTCGTCTCGATCACCGGCATCAGCAAGGGCGCCGGCATGATCCGCCCCAACATGGCAACCATGCTGGGCTTCCTGGGCACGGATGCCGGCCTGCCACCCGCCCTGCTGCGCAGCCTGGCCACGCGCATCGCCGACCAGTCCTTCAATCGCATCACGGTCGACGGCGACACGTCCACCAACGATTCCTTCATCCTCATCGCGACCGGGGCCAGCGGCGCGTGCATCGAATCCGAACAGGATCCGCGTTTTGACGCTCTGGCCGATGCCCTGGCGGCCGCCGCCCGCGACCTGGCCCAGAAGATCGTGCGCGATGCCGAAGGCGCAACGAAATTCATGACCATCCGCGTCGAACAGGCCGCATCCACGGAAGAAGCCCTGAAGATCGCCTATGCCATCGCCCACTCGCCGCTGGTCAAGACGGCCTTCTATGCTTCCGACCCCAACCTGGGACGCATCCTGGCGGCCATCGGCTACGCCGGCGTCGAAGACCTGGATGTCTCCAGGCTGACACTGTGGCTGGGTGATGTTCGTGTGGCCTCGCAAGGCGGTCGCGACCCGGACTATCGCGAGGAAGACGGCCAGCGTGTGATGAAGGAATCCGAGATCCTGGTGCGGGTCGCCCTGGGGCGCGGCAATGTAGCCGATACGGTCTATACCTGCGATTTCTCGCACGAATACGTCAGCATCAACGCAGACTATCGATCGTAGGCGTCCAGCTCATTCGTTGATTTCCGCGAATTTCCACCAGCCCTCGCACGACTTGGTCTTGAGCAGGTCGCGCAGGATCATCTCGACACGCCGGGCGGTGCGACTCAGCGGCCGATCCGAAGCATAGGCCAGGGATATCCGGCGCTCGATCACCGGATCGACGATGTGGGCGGTATGGAGTTCGCCTTCACGCAGCCGGATCCCCTGCAGGGCCGCCAGCGACAGGATGGTCGCATCAGAGGTCCGCAGGACCCACTGCACCAACAGTTCGGACGCATCCAGTTCGGTGCGCACAGCCAGTTTCAGGCCGACGTCCGCAGCCACTTTATCGACCAGCGCCCGCAGGCCATGTTCACGGCTGGGCAGAACCAACGGCATGTGGTGCAGGGCCGCGAAGGCCAGATCCCCGTGCTCCGCCTGCCGCCGGATGTCTGCCGAGTGCGCCTCGCTTACTGCCAGGAACAGATGCTCTTTCATGAGCAGCGCCAGATCCAGCCCCAGGACCGGCGCATCGAGATAGACGAGGCCGAAATCGAGCGTGCCGTCCATGACCCATTTGGACAGATGCCCGGACAGGCCGGTGACCACCTTGAGCGTGATGTGGGGGCACTGGCGCCGCACCTGCTCGATCAAGGGCAGGCTCAGCATGGTGCTCAGGGATCCGGGGATGCCAACCGTCACGGCCCCGACCTCGGTGGCCTGGCGCGCACGCAGCATCGCCTTGGCGGTCGCCAGCGTATCCAGGGCGCTGCGCGCATACCCCAGGAATTCCCTGCCCTCCGGGGTCAGAATGGTGCCGTCCGACCGCCGCTCGAACAGCTGGACTTCGAGCTCTTGTTCGAGCAGCTTGATCTGCGTGCTGACCGACGGCTGGGAAATATGCAGCGCCTCGGCCGCCCTGATGATGGAGCGATGATCGGCAACGGCAACGAAATAGGAAAGCTGGCGCAGGTTCATCCGGGAGGGCAATAGGCTTGGTGGCGTGCGAGCAGCTGGCGGGCCTGCAACACCACGGGCAGATCGACCATCCGCCCCTTGAAGGTGCAGGCGGCGCGGCCCTGGGCCACCTGGGCCTCGAATTCGGCGACCAGCTGCCGTGCCTCGTCGACCTCATCCGCAGTGGGCAGGAAGGCCTCGTTGACGATGTCCGCCTGCCTGGGATGGATGCAGAATGCCGCATCGAAACCCAATGCGCGGGCGCGCCGGATCCGGCTGCGAAAGGCATCCGGATCGTCGAAATCGGCGACGGACCCCACGAACCCGATGGGCGCGATCCCGGCCCGACGGCACGCCGCCACCGCCATGACATTGGGAATGTACAGGGAATCTTCGCTGACCGCCATCCGCATGCTGGCAGCCAGGTCCTCGGCACCCACGATCATGCCGTACAGGCGGGGGCTGGCAGCAGCGATCGCGTCCATGTTCGCCAGCCCTTCGGGATCCTCGATCATGGCGATCAGCCGGGTGTGGCCTGAGGGCAGCCCCTGTTCGGCCTCACAGGCATCCAGGATCTCGCTGATCGCTCTGACATGGGACGCATCGGGCACCTTGGGCAGAGTCAGCACCGCAACATCCTGGCCGACGGACGCCTCGATGTCGCGCACCGCCAGACGCCAGGGCCGGTTGATCCGGACCGCCACCCCATAGCCCGCCTGCGCGAACCGGCTGGCAATCATCCGGACGCGCCCCCGGGCCAAATCCTTCTGGTCCGGCGCCACGCTGTCCTCGAGATCGATCTGCAACACATCGGCGCGCCGGCGCAGGGCGCTTTCCACAAAACGGTCACTGGTCGCCGGAACGAACAGGATCGAGCGCCAGTATTTCATTTCAAGCATGGGGTCTCCGATCTAGACTAAAGCGGCCACCAGTCTAAGAATGATCGCCTGCGCCGGCCAATACGCTTTGCCGATGACCGCTTAGGCTCTGCCTATACCCACAGCCCCTACCCCCGTATCCAGAAGATCTGGTCCAGGCGGTCCACCAAGAAATCGCTTGATTTACAAAAGGATTTCTGCGTACAATGCAGGGCTTGGCCTTGTCCGTCCTGGATAGGGTCATTTTTGGCATTCTCACAGGAAATCCCCATGTACGCGGTCATAAAAACCGGCGGCAAGCAATATCGTGTTTGCGCCGGCCAGAAACTGAAAATCGAACAGATACCGGCTGACATTGGGCAAGAAATCTCGCTCGACCAGGTGCTGTCCGTCGGCGAAGGCGAAACGCTGAAGATCGGTGCGCCCTTCGTCGAAGGCGCCGCGGTCAAAGCCACCGTTCTTGCACAAGGCCGTCACGACAAGGTCAAGATCTTCAAGATGCGCCGTCGCAAGCACTATCAAAAGCATCAAGGCCATCGCCAGAACTACACCGAAATCCGCATCGACTCCGTTGCGGCCTGATCCGGTCATCGAACTTAGGAGCTCATCATGGCACACAAAAAGGGCGGCGGCTCGACTCGCAACGGCCGCGATTCCGAATCGAAACGACTGGGCGTGAAGGTCTACGGCGGCCAGCAGATCTTGGCCGGCGGCATCATCGTCCGCCAGCGCGGCACCCAGTTCCACCCCGGTGTCAACGTCGGCATCGGCAAGGACCACACGCTGTTTTCCCTGGTGGACGGCGTCGTGCAATTTTCCATCAAGGGCGCGCTGAACAAGCGCACCGTTTCGGTGACCGCAGCGAACTGATCGTTGCGTCCCCTGAAAAAGGCCCTGCTCATTCAGCAGGGCCTTTTTTTCATTAGAATGATTCCACCATGAAATTCGTAGACGAAGCCACCATCGAGGTCATCGCCGGCAAGGGCGGCAATGGCGTCGCCAGCTTCCGCCGGGAAAAATTCATCCCCAAGGGCGGCCCCGACGGCGGCGACGGCGGCCGGGGGGGCTCCGTCCTGGCCGTGGCCGACCGCAACATCAACACCCTGATCGATTTCCGCTATGCCCGGCTGCATCGGGCGAAGAATGGCGAGAACGGCCGCGGATCGGATCAATACGGCGCCGGCGCGCCGGACATCATCCTGCGCATGCCCGTGGGCACGGTCATTCACGACGCCGACACCGGGGAACAGCTCTTTGATCTGGACCGACATGGCACGCAAGTGACGCTGGCGGCCGGCGGCGCTGGCGGCCTGGGCAACCTGCACTTCAAATCCAGCACCAACCGCGCACCGCGCCAGTGCACCCCTGGGCGCGAAGGCGAACAGCGCCGCCTGCGCCTGGAACTGAAAGTGCTGGCCGACGTGGGCCTGCTGGGCATGCCCAACGCGGGCAAATCCACCCTGATCACGCGCGTGTCCAACGCTCGCCCGAAAATCGCGGACTACCCGTTCACTACCCTGCACCCGAACCTGGGCGTGGTGCGCACCTCGCCATCGCACAGCTTCGTCATCGCCGATATCCCCGGCCTGATCGAAGGCGCCTCGGAAGGCGCCGGCCTGGGTCATCTGTTCCTGCGCCACCTCAGCCGCACCCGCGTGCTGCTGCATCTGCTGGACGTCCATTCCCCCGACCCGGACATCGACGCCTGCGCCCAGGCCGTGCTGGACGCCCAGGCCATCGTGCGCGAACTCGAACGTTACAGCCCGGACCTGGCGGCCAAGCCGCGCTGGCTGGTGCTCAACAAGCTGGACATGGTGGCAGACCCTGCCGCCGTCCAGGATCGCATCTGCCGTGAACTCGGCTGGACGGGGCCCGTGTTCGGCATCTCAGCCCTGACCGGCGAGGGCACCCAGGCCCTGACCGGGGCGCTGCAATCCTGGCTGGACACACAGCGGCGCGACGCCCATGCGCACGACGAAGACCCCCGCTTCACACACGACGGCTCGGACGCGCCGGCTTCCATCGACCCCGACGACCCCCGCTTCGCACGCTGATCCTCTCCTCCTTCCCTGTCTCGCACGCTGCCATGACTCGTCCGGATCTCCCCCCTTCCGCCGCCCAGGACGCCCACCGCCTCGTCCTCAAGGTCGGCTCCTCTCTGGTCACCAACGAGGGGCGCGGCATCGACCTGGACGCCGTTGCCCAATGGGCCGAACAGATTGCGAGTCTGCATGCCTCGGGCCGGCAGCTGGTGCTGGTGTCCAGCGGCGCGATTGCCGAAGGCATGGCACGCCTGGGCTGGCCAAGGCGGCCCAAGTCGATGCCCGAACTGCAGGCCGCCGCTGCGGTCGGCCAGATGGGCCTGATCCAGTCCTACGAGGCGGCCTTCGCCCGACATGGTGTGCGCACCGCCCAGATCCTGCTGACGCACGAGGACCTGGCCGACCGGCACCGCTACCTGAACGCACGCAGTACGCTGAACACCCTGCTGGCCCTGGGCGTGGTGCCCATCGTCAACGAGAACGACACGGTCGTCACCGATGAGATCCGCGTGGGGGACAACGACACCCTGGGCGCACTGGTGACCAATCTGATCGAAGCCGATGTGCTGATCATCCTGACCGACCAGCCCGGCCTGTACAGTGCCGACCCGCGCAAGCACCCGGACGCGCACTTCATCCACCAGGGCCAGGCAGGAGACCCGGCGCTGGAAGCCATGGCCGGCGGTTCCGGCAGCGCCATCGGCACCGGCGGCATGCTGACCAAGGTCCTGGCCGCGCGACGCGCCGCCAACAGCGGCGGCCATACCATCATTGCATCCGGCCGCGAACCCGACGTGCTGCGGCGGCTGGCATCGGGCGAACGGATCGGCACCGAACTGCGAGCCGTCCTGCCGATCCGTTCAGCCCGGCAGCGCTGGCTGGCCAACCACCTGCGCCTGCGCGGACGCGTCACCCTGGACGCCGGCGCCGTGCGCGCGCTGACCCAGGGCCACCGCAGCCTGCTGCCCATCGGCGTGATCGCCGTCGAAGGCGATTTCGACCGCGGCGACGTAGTAGCCTGCGTAGACGAGCACGGTGTGGAATGCGGACGTGGGCTGATCAATTATTCGTCCGCCGACACCGCGCGCATCCTGCGCCAGCCCAGCACGCGCATCGCGGAAATCCTGGGCCACCTGTCCGACCCCGAACTGATCCACCGCGACAACCTGGTCGTCGCGCGACCGCGCAGCTGATCCGGGGCCACAGCGAACGGCAGTGCATAGGGCCTAGCGCTGCGCCGGGATGAACTGAGTTTCCTTGACCTCTTCCATCACCACGCAGCTCTTGGTCTGGGTCACCCCCGGCAGGCGCAGCAGGATGTCGCCCAACAGGCTGCGATACTGGCTGATTTCCTTGATCCGGGCCTTGACCATGTAGTCGAAATCCCCGGACACCAAGTGGCATTCCAGCACCTGGGGCACGCACAGCACCTCGCGGCGAAAGTCCTCGAAGGTGCGCCCGGATTTGCTGGACATGCTGATTTCCACGAACACCAGCAGGCCGGCATCCAGCGCGGCCGGCGACACCCGGGCATGGTATCCGGTGATCACGCCATCGCGTTCCAGGCGGCGCACGCGTTCGATGCACGGCGTCACCGTCAACCCGACCGCATCAGCCAGTTCGGTCATCGACAGCCGGCCATTCTGCTGCAACAGGTCCAGGATGCGGCGGTCGATCTTGTCCAGGGCATGGACGGATTCCTTTTGTACGCGCATGATGAATCTCCGGAACGGAACATGGCCGACGGCCTGGCTTCGCACTCGGGCCAGCCACCCAGAAAACCCCGTGAAAGCGCACCGGGACGGCCACGCCAGCACTTTGTCCTGCGGGGTGTGCCGGGGTCCGCTATGATCAATGTATTTTCATAAAAATATCATTTTTTCATAAAAATTTATCTAGGTATATTGCCTATCATCATCAAAAATTAATCCACTGAGGGTGCATCATGAAGGTTCTGGTTCTAGGAGCGGGCGTCGTGGGCGTCACGAGCGCCTATTACCTGGCCCGACAAGGGCACGAAGTCACCGTGATCGACCGCGAGAACGGCGCGGCGGAGGAAACCAGTTTCGGCAATGCCGGCCAGCTGTCCTTCGGCTATTCCTCGCCCTGGGCGGCGCCCGGCATCCCGCTGAAGGCGTTCAAATGGCTGTTCACGCCGCACGCCCCGCTGACCATCCGGCCCGACGGCAGCCTGTTCCAGTTGCGCTGGATGCTGGACATGTGGCGCAACTGCACGCCAGCCCGCTACGCCGCCAACAAGGACCGCATGCTGCGCCTGTCGGCCTACAGCCGCGAATGCCTGCATGCGCTGCAGGCCGATACCGGCATCCAGTTCGAGGGCCGGCGCCAGGGCACATTGCAACTCTTTCGCACCCAGAAACAAATGGATGACGCCCAGCGTGACGTCCAGGCCCTGAGCGAAGCCGGCATTGCCCACGAACTGGTCGACGGCAACCGGCTGGCCCAGTACGAACCCGCGCTGGCCCAGGTCCGCCACAAACTGGTGGGCGGCCTGCGCACGCCGGACGACGAAACCGGCGACTGCCGGCTGTTCACCCGGGCCCTGACCCGGCTGGCCGAAGCCGAGGGCGTGCGTTTCCGCTATGGCGAAACCATCCAGGCCCTGCAGACAGCAGGCGACCGCATCACCGGCGTGCAGTGCGCTTCCGGCCTGGTACAGGCTGATGCCTACGTGGTCGCGCTGGGTTCCTATTCACCCTTGCTGCTGCGCGAGCTGGTTGATATCCCGGTCTACCCCATGAAAGGCTATTCCATCACGGTGGACATCGCCGATCCCGAACGCGCGCCGGTTTCCACCCTGCTGGACGAGACCTACAAGATCGCCCTGACGCGCTTCGACCAGCGGATCCGCGTGGGCGGCATGGCCGAAGTCGTAGGCTATGACACAGCCCTGGACCCGCGCCGCCAACGCACCCTGGAAATGGTATTGAACGACCTGTTCCCGGGCAGCTACACCCCGGGCGACGTGCATTTCTGGACCGGATTGCGCCCCAAGACCCCCGACAGCACTCCCATCGTGGGTCCGACCCGGCTGAACAACCTGTTCCTGAATACCGGGCACGGCACGCTGGGCTGGACCATGGCCTGCGGCAGTGGCCGGCTGATCGCCGACATCGTGTCCGGACGGCCCACCGATATCCGTCACGACGATCTGGGCGTCCAGCGCTACCGCTGATTCAGATTTCCCAGACGTAGCCGTAGCCGCGCAGTGATTCCACCGGGGGTTGCAGGCCAGCCTGCAACCCCCGCCAGCGCAGGCGGCTGATGATGCCGCGCAGCTTGGGATCACGGGGCCGGCGTCCATAGGCATGCTGCCAGCCCTCGCACAGGGCCTGGTTCAGCATGGCGTGACTGGCGACGTGTCCGGGCGCCTCGAACAGGCAGACCAGGATCGCGCGTTCCGAGACCGTCAGACGCAGCATGGCGCCATCACCATGCCGCAAGCACCAGCCCTGGTCTTCCAGGGACCAGGGCCCGATGCAATGCTGCGGCCCAGCCACATCCGTGACGCGGTGCCGCCGCAGACGCAAGGCCCGCAGGACCGCTGCCAGCAGGGCGGGCGGGTCACCCTGGTGCATCACCCAATCCACCCCGACCTGCAGCAATGCCGTCAGCTCGCCCTGGCGGGCGGGTCCCATGACAGCCACCAGGTCCAACGGCAGCCCCAGATCCCGCACCAGCTGCGCCACGCGGCAATTGGCGGCCGCACCCGCCATCAGCAGCACCGCATCACACGCCTGCAAATCAGCCTGGATCGTCCTGCGGTCATAGGTTTCGATGGCGTCGCAGCGCCTGACCTGACAGCCTTCGCTGCGCAGATACTGCAAATCGGCATTGTCGTCCGGCGCCAATGCCCAAATCCGGCAATCCTGCATGCGGTTCCCCCTGCTCACTGCTTACCTGCCAAATATTACAAATGTATTGTTTCACAAACACCAATGTGCTTGTGCTTTTTAGTCCAATGGGCGGGTGGAAACCTTTGCAGAACGACTCCGGCATGCCAGGCTCCTGCGCGGCCTGTCGCAGGAGTCCTTGGCGCGCGCCTGCGGCCTGTCGCAAAGCGCCATCTCCAGCTACGAAAACGGCACTCGCCAATCACCAAAGAAACTGCTGAGCCTGGCTCAGGTCCTGGAAGTGGACATCTACTGGTTGAGCCGGGGCCAGGGCAGCATGACGCCATCCTCCGGCGCGACTGTATCCCTGGGTGAAAGCGCCTGGCCCTTTCCTTCGATCGATCCCCGGCAATTCTGGTCCTTGGCTCACAAGGACCGACTGATCGTAGAACGCGCCGTCGGCGCCCTGATCGACAGCCTGCTGATTTCCGACGAAGAAAAATAATCCCGCCCTTGCCGCCTGCCGGCGGGATCCATGCTGGCGGTATACTCCCTATCACGCAGGGGTACTCGCCGGCCTGGCTGGCGTGTTGAGAGAAACCCTTCGTACCAGTACGGATAATGCCGATGCTGGGAGCGTGCGCGGTTTCCAGCCCGGTTCCACCCACATCCCCGGAACCCATCCACCGGGACGCGTTTCCTCCTCCCCGACTCGGCTCCATCTCCGAAATCCCTTTCGAACCTGGAGCGACATCTTGAACACCAACCCGCAATTCCTGGCCGCTCGTGCCACAGTCGATCTGGCGGCCATCGAGCCGCTGCCGCAATCCCGCAAGGTCTACGTCACTGGGTCCCGGCCTGACATCCGCGTGCCCTTTCGCGAAATCCGCCAGGACGACACGCCCACCCTGTTCGGCGGCGAACCCAACCCGCCGCTGACGGTCTACGATACCAGCGGCCCCTACACCGATCCCGAGGCCACCATTGATATCCGCAAGGGCTTGCCCACGCCCCGCCTGCCCTGGATCCTGGAGCGCAACGACACCGAGGAACTGCCCGGCCTGACCAGCCAGTACGGTCGTGCCCGCCTGGCCGACCCCGAACTGGCGGCGCTGCGCTTCGACCTGAAACGCGCGCCGCGCCGTGCCCGCGCCGGCGCGAACGTGACCCAGATGTACTATGCCCGCCAGGGCATCGTGACGCCCGAAATGGAATTCGTCGCCATCCGCGAAAACCTGCGGCGCGAACAATACATCGAATCCCTGCGCCAAAGCGGCCCGGACGGTGCCCGCCTGGCCCAACGGCTGACCCGCCAGCATCCCGGCCAGTCCTTCGGCGCCGCCATCCCCGAACAGATCACGCCCGAATTCGTGCGTGACGAAGTCGCGCGCGGCCGTGCGATCATCCCGGCCAACATCAACCACCCCGAAGTCGAACCCATGGCCATCGGGCGCAATTTCCTGGTCAAGGTCAACGCCAACATCGGCAATTCCGCCATCCGCTCGGACATCAGCGAAGAAGTCGAGAAAATGACCTGGGCAATCCGCTGGGGCGGCGACACGGTGATGGACCTGTCCACCGGCAAACACATCCATGAAACGCGCGAGTGGATCATCCGCAATTCGCCGGTGCCCATCGGCACCGTGCCGATCTACCAGGCGCTGGAAAAGGTCGGCGGCATCGCCGAAGATCTGAACTGGGAAATCTTCCGCGACACCCTGATCGAGCAAGCCGAGCAGGGAGTGGACTATTTCACCATCCACGCAGGGGTGCGCCTGCCGTTCATCCCGATGACGGCCAGCCGCATGACGGGCATCGTGTCGCGCGGCGGTTCGATCATGGCCAAATGGTGCCTGGCACACCACAAAGAAAGCTTCCTGTATGAACGCTTCGAGGACATCTGTGAAATCATGAAGGCCTATGACGTCAGCTTCTCGCTGGGCGACGGCCTGCGGCCGGGGTCGGGCTATGACGCCAACGACGAGGCCCAGTTCGCGGAACTGCGCACACTGGGCGAATTGACCCAGGTGGCCTGGAAACACGATGTGCAGGTGATGATCGAAGGCCCGGGTCACGTGCCCATGCAGATGATCCGCGAAAACATGGACCAGCAGATCAAGCACTGCCACGAGGCGCCCTTCTACACCCTGGGGCCGCTGACCACCGACATCGCGCCAGGCTACGACCACATCACCTCGGGCATCGGCGCGGCGCTGATCGGCTGGTACGGCACGGCCATGCTGTGCTATGTCACGCCCAAGGAACACCTGGGCCTGCCCAACAAAAAGGACGTGAAGGACGGCATCATCACCTACAAGATCGCCGCCCACGCCGCCGACCTGGCCAAAGGCCACCCGGGCGCGGCGATCCGTGATAATGCCCTGTCCAAGGCCCGCTTCGAGTTCCGCTGGGAAGACCAGTTCAATCTGGGCCTGGACCCGGATACGGCGCGCGCGTTTCATGACGAGACCCTGCCCAAGGACTCGATGAAGGTGGCGCACTTCTGCTCTATGTGCGGGCCCAAGTTCTGCAGCATGAAGATCTCGCAGGATGTGCGCGACTACGCCAAGGAACACGGCCTGGACGAAGCCGCTGCCCTGGCGCAGGGCATGGCCGCCAAGTCTGCGGAATTCATCGCGCAGGGGGCGGAAATCTACCAGAAGGCGTAAGGGGAGAGCGGCCTGCAGCCGCTCAACCCTATTTCACGGCGTACAGGAACAATTCCACACGCCGGTTCAGGGCACGACCTGCGGCGGTGCCGTTGTCACCCACCGGGTTGGCGGCACCGCGCCCCTCGGCCGCAAGCCGGCCGGCGGCCACGCCCTGCCCTGCCAGATACTGCGTCACCGCGCCGGCGCGCCGTTCGGACAGTGGCACATTGATGGCATCAGTCCCCGTGGAATCCGTGTAGCCGATCGCCTTGGCGCGCAGTTCGGGATGCTGGTTCAGGGCCCGGGCCACGCTGTCCAGCACCGGCAACAGGGCGGGCTTGAGCACGGCCTTGTTGGTGTCGAACGACACGTTGCTGGGGATGTTGACCTTCAGCGTGCCATCGGGCATTTCGATGACGGCAATCCCCAGATCGGAGGCACCGGATTTTTCGACGTCCTGCTTGACTGTCTTCCAGTTGTAGCCCACGACGCTGCCCACCACGGTCCCGATCCCGGCACCGATCAGGGCCGCCTGGCTGCTGTCGCCGATCAGCGCCCCCAGCCCGGCGCCCAGAGCAGCGCCCGCACCCGCCCCGACCGCCGTGTTCTGACCCTGGGGCGACATATTGGCGCAGGCCGTCAAGAGCGCCAGACTACCGATCGCCGCCGTGCGGGCGATCCGTTCCGTTGTGGTACGCATTGCGTTCTCCTTGTTGTTCGGACCAGGACAGCGTAGCAAGAAGTCCACATCGACATGCAAACCAGCGCATCCAGAAAAGACATTTTGTGTCTGAAAGCAAGCGGCAGCCATGTGAACGGCATGACCGCCGACCGCGCCATCCGGCGCTCTGGCCAGGGTCAAACCAGACTGCGGATCAGTGCAGGATCTGGCTGAGAAACAGCTTGGTGCGCTCGTTTTGCGGATTGTCGAAGAACGCGTCCGGCGCGTTCTGCTCGATGATTTCCCCATGGTCCATGAAGATCACCCGGTCGGCGACCTTGCGCGCAAATCCCATTTCATGGGTCACGCACAGCATGGTCATGCCGGTTTCCTCGGCCAGTTCGACCATGACGTCCAGCACTTCCTTGACCATTTCCGGGTCCAGGGCGGAAGTCGGTTCGTCGAACAGCATGATCTTGGGGTTCATGCACAGCGACCGGGCAATGGCCACGCGCTGTTGCTGGCCACCGGAGAGCTGGCCCGGGAATTTGTTCGCCTGATCGGGGATGCGCACCCGTTCCAGGTATTTCATGGCCGTCGCCTCGGCCTCGGCCTTGGGCCGCTTGAGCACCCACACCGGCCCCAGCGTCAGGTTTTCCAGCACGGTCATGTGGGGAAACAGGTTGAAGTGCTGGAATACCATGCCGACATCGCGGCGGATGGCCTCGATCTGCTTGAGGTCGTTGGTCAGTTCCGTGCCATCGACGATGATCTGGCCTTCCTGGTGTTCTTCCAGGCGGTTGATGCAGCGGATCATGGTTGACTTGCCCGACCCGGAAGGGCCGCAGATCACGATGCGTTCGCTGGGCGCGACATCCAGGTTCAGGTCCTTCAGGACATGGAACTGGCCGTACCATTTGTTGACGTTCTTCAGGCGGATGATGGGTTCCGACATGGGCGGAGGCTCCTGGGGCGGGGCCACGGCCCCGCCAATGCGAAGATTAACGATGCTGCCCCTGATCCAACTGGCGTTCCAGCGACAGGCTGTAGCGCGAGATCGAGTAGCAGAAGATGAAATAGATGACCGAGATGAACAGGTAGGATTCCGTGCTGAAACCGCGCCAGACGGCGTCGGACACGGCCGCCTTGGCCGCCTGAGTCAAGTCGAAGATGCCGATGATCACCACCAGGGACGTGTCCTTGAACAGGGAAATGAAAATCCCCACCAGTGGCGGGATGACGATCTTCAGGGCCTGCGGCAGGATGATCTTGCGCATCTGCTGCCAGTAGCCCAGGCCCAGGGAATCGGCGCCCTCGTACTGGCCCTTGGGAATGGCCTGCAGACCGCCGCGCACCGTCTCGGCCACGTAGGCCGCCGCGAACAGAATGATGGCGATCTGGGCGCGCAGCAGCTTGTCGATGGAAAAGCCTTCCGGCAGGAACAGCGGCAGCATCACCGAAGACATGAACAGCAGGCTGACCAGCGGCACGCCGCGGATCAGTTCAATGTAGACCACGCACACGGCCTTGACCCCCGGCATGTGCGAACGCCGTCCCAGCGCCAGCAGCAGTCCGAAGGGAAACGCAAAGGCAATGCCAAAGGTCGACAGGATCAGCGTCAGCGGCAGACCGCCCCATTTGGCGTTTTCCACATAGCTCAGGCCCAGGACGCCGCCCCACATCAGCACGCCGACGGCCACCAGGGCGACGGCCCACAGCAGCCCCAGGAACGGCTTCCAGAACCAGCGGATGCAGCTGCACACGATCGCGGCCACCAGGATCACGGACGCCAGCAAGGGCCGCCATTGCTCGTCATAGGGATAGATGCCGAACAGGATCAGACGGTGTTTTTCGCGCACGAAAGCCCAGCAATAGCCGCCGGTTTCCCGGCACTGGGCCGCCGTGGTGGCGGCGAAATCGGGTTTGATGAACAGATAGTCGATCAGCGCCGGGATCGCCAGCAGCAACAGCCACAGGGCCAGGATCGTCAGGATCGCATTCAGGGGCGACGAGAACAGCCGAGTGCGCAGCCAGCCGATCACCCCCGTGTCGGTGCGCGGCGGCAGGCGATCGGCGCCAGGGAGTGTTTGGTCCATCTATCGCTCCACCAGCGCAATGCGCTTGTTGTACCAGTTCATGAAGATCGAGATCGACAGGCTGACCACCAGATAGGCCGCCATGATGATCATGATGCCCTCGATGGCCTGCCCCGTCTGATTCAGGATGGTATTGGTGACGGCCACGATGTCGGGATAGCCGATGGCCACGGCCAGCGAACTGTTCTTGGTCAGGTTCAGGTACTGGCTGGTCATGGGCGGGATGATCACCCGCATGGCCTGGGGCAGGATCACCAGCCGCAAGGTGCGCGCCCGCGACAGGCCGATCGACGAGGCGGCTTCCCATTGGCCCTGGCTGACGGCCTGGATGCCGGACCGCACGACCTCGCCCACGAAGGCGGACGTGTAGGTCACCAGTCCCAGCAGCAAGGCCGAGAATTCCGGCGACATGTTCAGGCCGCCCTGGAAGTTGAAGCCCTTGAGTTCGGGCCGGTCCAGTTCCAGCGAACCGCCGCTGACCCAGAAGGCCAGCAGGGGGACGGCGATCAGCAGGCCCAGTGCAGCCCGCCCCAGGGGGAAGATCTTGCCAGTGGCATCCTGATGGCGGCGCGCCCAGTGCGCCAGCAGCACGATCAGCACGATGGCCAGCGCCAGACCGCCAAAGATCCAGTCCATGGCATCCCCCTTGAACCAGGGGATCTTGAAGCCGCGATTGGAAATGAAGACATCCGGCAGCGGCTGCAGCGCCTGCCGGGGGCCGGGCATGATTTCGGTGATCAGGGCATACCAGAAAAACAGCTGCAACAGCAGCGGAATGTTGCGCATGACCTCGATGTAGAGGCCCGCCAGGCGTGCGATCAGCCAGTTCTTCGACAGGCGGCTGACGCCCAGCAGCGTGCCGAACAGAGTGGCGGCGATCACCCCGATCACGGAAACCTTGAGGGTGTTCAGCAGGCCGACCACGACCGCATGCCCGTAAGTGTCGGCAGGGGAATATTCGACCATCGATTCGCCGATGGCGAAACCGGCTTCCTCATGCAGAAAGGCAAAACCGGTGGAAATATTGCGCGAGGCCAGGTTGTGCAGCGTATTGGAGGCCAGGTACCACACACCCAGGGCAACAAGGCCCAGGATCAGGACCTGATAGATCAGCGCACGCGTGGCCGGATCGTTCCAGGACCAGCGCCGGCGAGGCGCCCTGGGTGCGCGAGGTGTTGTCTGAGTCATAGAATGCGGGCGGTGAAGGCGGCATCCGCCGCCGGAACCCGGCCGCCGGGAGAACCCCGGCGGCCGAAAAGACCAGAAACCGGATCAGACGATCAGCGGATCGGCCAGGCGTACATCACGCCGCCCTTGGACCACTGGGCGTTCAGGCCGCGTTCCAGCTTGAGCGGGGAGCCCATGCCGATGTTGCGTTCGAACGATTCGCCATAGTTGCCGACCTGCTTGATGATGTTGTAGGCCCATTTCTTGTCCAGGCCCAGGCCCTTGCCCATGTCGCCAGACACCCCCAGGATGCGTTGGATATTGGGATTGGGGCTCTTCAGCATTTCGTCCAGGTTCTGCGAGTTGATGCCGTATTCCTCGGCCTCGATCATGGCGTTCAGCGCCCAGCGCACGACCATGAACCATTCGTCATCCCCCTGGCGGACCATGGGCCCAAGGGGTTCCTTGGAGAAGTCTTCCGGCAGGATGATGTAGTCGTCCGGCGTGGCCGAAGACGCGCGCAGGCTGCCCAGCTGGGACTTGTCGCTGGTCACGACGTCGCAGCGGCCGGCCTCGAACGTGCGGAAGCCTTCTTCAGAGGTATTGATCACGACCGGCTTGAAATCCAGGTTGTGGGCCCGGAACCAGTCGGCCAGGTTCAGTTCGGTGGTAGTGCCCTGCAGCACGCAGACTGCCGCGCCGCCCAGTTCGGTGGCGCTCTTCACACCCAGGCTTTTCTTGACCAGCACGCCCTGGCTGTCGTAGTAATTGACCCCGGCGCTCATCAGGCCCAGCGTGGTGTCGCGGGTCATGGTGGCAGTCGTGTTGCGGGTGAGCACATCGACTTCGCCGGATTGCAGGGCGGTGAAGCGCTGCTGCGTGGTCAGCGGGGTGGCCTTGAATTTGCTGGCATCGCCAAACACCATGGCGGCCACGGCACGGCACATATCGACGTCGATGCCCTGCCAGACACCCTTGCTGTCGGCCTGGGAAAAGCCCGGCAGGCCAGCATTGACGCCACATTGGACGAAACCGCGTGCCTTGACCGCATTGTAGGTTTCGCCTGCCTGCGCGGTCGTGCCGGCGAATAGCAGCGCCGCGCTGACAGCGGCGAGTTTCATCAGTTTCATAATCTTCCTTTCCCGATTTGAGCAAGTGGTATTGATCGACACGGAATACAATCTTGTGGAATTGGTCCGTCTGCTTGAATCGTAGCCTGCCAGCGCCGGCATGAAACATGCGGGATATCCCTGCACCCGCCATGGCGATGCGCCACGCGCCAGACCCCAAGGGATACGCACTCAAACGGGCCGCACAGGACACACGGCACACCCGACACGCATGATCGAATTCCAGCACGTCTTCAAATCCTTCGGCCGGGGACGCAATATTCTCGCCGACGTCAATTTCAGCATCCCGCCGGGGGAATTCGTCTTTGTCTCTGGCCCCTCGGGCGCGGGCAAGTCCACCCTGCTGAAACTGGTCGGCGGCCTGGAACCCGCCAGCCGGGGCGCCGTCACGGTCAACGGCCACCGCATCGACCGCCTATCGACGCGCACGCTGCCCTACCTGCGCCGCACCGTCGGCCTGATCCTGCAGGACGCCCATCTGCTGTTCGACCGCAGCGCTTTCGACAACGTCATGCTGCCGCTGGCCGTGCTGGGCCTGGATCGCGCCACGGCAACGACCCGCGCCCGTGCCGCCATGGAAAAGGTCGGCCTCAGAGGCAAGGAAGACCTGTCGCCCATCGAACTGTCCGGCGGCGAACAACAGCGCCTGGCTATCGCCCGCGCCATCGTCGGCCGGCCTGCCATCCTGATTGCCGACGAGCCCACCGCCAACCTGGACCACGACAGCGCCACCCGCATCATGGACGTATTCCGCGACTTCAACCAGGTCGGCGTCACGACCCTGATCGCCTCGCACGACACGGCCCTCATGGCCCGTTACGCGCGGCGCACCCTGCGCATCGACGCCGGGCGCTTCGAAGACGTCCCGGGGGTGCCGGCATGAACAAATGGCTGCGGCATCACCGATACGCCCTGGGCGTGGCGCTGCGGCGCCTGCGCCAGCACCCCTTTTCTTCCCTGGCCAACATCGTGGTCATCGCCCTGATGCTGGCAGTGCCCATCCTGGGCGCCGCCGTCCTGCAATCCAGCCAGCCGCTGGCCCGGCAACTGGCGGTCGCGCCGGAACTGACCCTGTTCCTGCAATCCGACACCCCCCCCGCTGCGCAGCAGGCCCTGCTGGCGCGCGTGCGCACCGAAGGCGGCGAACGGATCGCCCAGGCCCGGTTGATGCCGCGCGACCAGGCCATGGCTCAGTTGCGTGCCGACCCGACCTGGGCGCGCGCCCTGGACGCCCTGCCCGACAACCCTTTGCCCGACGCCCTGATCGTCACACTGCGCGATTCCGATTCCCCGGCGCGCGCAGCCGCAGACCTGGCGCAGGCCTGGCGCCAATGGCCGGAAATCCAGGAAATCCAGCTCGACAGTGAATGGGTGCGGCGCCTGGAATCCCTGCTTTCCTTCGTGCGGGTAGGGCTGGGCATGCTGGCAGGCGCGGTAGTCATCGTCGTCCTGGCGACCGTGTTCAACACCGTGCGCCTGCAGGCCCTGACCCAGCGCGAGGAAATCGCCGTCGCCCGGCTGGTCGGGGCCACCGAGCCCTTTGTCCGCCGCCCCTTCCTGTACCTGGGCGCCCTGACCGGCCTGGCCGCCAGCCTGCTGGCGCTGCTGCTGGCCTGGCTGGCGCTGACCCCGCTGAACGCGATCCTGGGCGGATTCGCCCGCAGCTACGGCGTAGACTGGGCCATCCGCCTGCCGGCCGTCCCCGACCTGCTGCTGTCCGGCCTGCTGGTCGCTCTGCTGGGCGCCATCGCGGCACGCCTGTCGGTGACGCGGCGTACCCGGTTCTGATGGCGCGCCGCCCCGCATCGGGCCTGGATGACGTCGCTGCCCGCATCGCCGCCTGGCAGCGCCGGGCAGGCCGCCACGGCCTGCCCTGGCAGCAGACCCGCGATCCCTACCGGATCTGGCTGTCAGAAATCATGCTGCAGCAGACCCAGGCGGCTACAGCGGCACCGTACTACACACGCTTCCTGGACCTGTTTCCTTCCGTCATCGCCCTGGCCGATGCACCGCAGGACGCCGTCCTGCATGCCTGGGCCGGCCTGGGCTATTACGCCCGCGCGCGCAATCTGCACCGTTGCGCCCAGGTCCTGAAAGACGAACACGCAGGCCGTTTCCCCACCACGGCAGCCGAACTGGCGCAATTGCCCGGCATCGGCCCATCGACCGCCGCCGCCATCGCCGCCTTTGCCTACGGGGAACGGGTACCGATCCTGGACGGCAATGTGCGCCGGGTGCTGGCACGCTATTTCGCCATCGAAGGCGACCCCACTGCCACCCGCGCGACGCAACAGTTCTGGGCACATGCGCGCGCGCTGATCGATGCCGCGCCCGCCGACCTGGACATGGCGGCCTACACCCAGGGCCAGATGGATCTGGGCGCCACGGTCTGTACCCGCACACGACCCGACTGTGCACGCTGCCCGTTGGCGCCGGACTGCCAGGCGCGCATCCAGGGCCGCCAGAACGAACTGCCGGCGCCCCGCGCCCGCCGGGCGCAACCGCTGCGCCATTGCTGGATGCTGATCGTGGAATGCGAGGGCCAGGTGCTGCTGGAACGCCGGCCAGACACCGGCATCTGGGGGGGATTATGGGCCTTGCCGCAATTCGCGGACGCGGCGGCGCTGGATGCAGCCTGCACCGGCCTGCCCGCAGCCGGGCCGCCCCAGACGCTGGCAGCGATCGAACACGTGTTCACGCATTTCAGGCTGCGCATCCAGCCTCGCTGGCTGAAACTGGCTGGCGCCCGGCCCGCGCCGATCCGCACGGATCAGGCCTGGGTCCCAGCCGGGCAACTGGACGCCCATGGCATGCCGGCCCCGGTCGCCCGGCTGCTGGCCGGCCTGTACACAGACCCGCCCGTGCCGCGCTGACCGCTCAGGGTTCCGTGCGCGGCTGGTGCGCGCCGATGCTCATCAACAGGCCGCAGGCCACACCCAACGTCATCAAGGCCGTGCCGCCGTAACTCATGAAAGGCAGCGGCACCCCCACCACCGGCAGTACGCCGGTCACCATGCCAACGTTCACGAACACATAGACGAACATCATCATCGACATGGCCCCGGCCAGCAGCCGCCCGAACTGGGTCGGCGCGCGCACGGTGATGGTCAGGCCGCGCAGCACCATCAGCATGTACAGCACCAGCAGCATCACCCCGCCATACAGGCCGAATTCCTCGGCGAACACGGCAAAGATGAAATCCGTGGTCCGTTCCGGGATGAAATCCAGGTGCGTCTGGGTCCCCTGCATGTAGCCCTTGCCGTACAGGCCGCCCGACCCCACGGCGATCATGGACTGAATGGTGTGAAAGCCCTTGCCCAGCGGGTCGGAACCGGGATTGAGCAGGACGCAGACACGGTATTTCTGGTAGTCGTGCAGCACCACCCAATCCACTTCCGGCTGGCAGATCTGGTCTTCGTAGGCCACCAGCGTCCCCAGCGCCAGCGTCACGACCAGCACCACTGGAATCAGCAACTTGAACGACAGACCGGCGAAATAGATCACGCAAAACCCCGAAGCCAGCACCAGCAATGCCGTGCCCAGGTCCGGCTGCTCGATGATGAACCCCGCCGGCACCACCAGCAGCACGCCTGCCACCAGGAAATCCAGGATGCGGAAACGGTTTGCCGACTGGCGCTGAAAGTACCAGGCCAGCATCATGGGCACGGCGATCTTCATCATTTCAGAGGGCTGGATGCGCGCGATGCCCAGATCCAGCCAGCGGGTCGCCCCCTTGCTGGTTTCCCCGAACAGCATGACCGCGACCAGCAGCCCCACGCCCAGCGCATAGAACAGCGGCGCCGAACGCATGATCCAGGCCGGGCGCAGCAGCGCGACAGCCCACATGGCCGCGAACGCCAGCAGGAAATTGCGCATCTGATCGGCGAAACGCCAGTCGGTATTGCCCACTGCGGAATGCATGGTCGCCATGCCGACCAGCGCCATGATGACCAGCAGGATCAGCAACGGCCAGTCCAGGACGGCGAACAAGCGGCGCGCCGCCTGCACAATCAGCTTCATGGGTTTTCCTCCAGGGCGCCGTCCTCGGGTGCCGAGCTGGCATCGGGCAGCGGCGCCGGCTCGGGCGGGGCGGCATCGTCAGGCGCTGGCTGCGCATCAACCTCGACCGAGGCGGCCGGTGCCGGACCGGCCTGCGCAGCCAGCGCTTCTTGTTCCACCCTCAGGCGCGTGCGGCGCTGCGCCACGCGGGCCGGGTCCAGCCAGTAGTCAAACACCGTGCGGGCAATCGGTGCCGCCACCGACGCCCCCCAGCCACCGTTTTCCACGATCAGGGCCACCGCGATCTGCGGATCCTCGACTGGCGCGTAGGCCATGAACAGCGCATGATCGCGCAGGCGTTCGTCAACCGCATGCGCCCGGTACTTGGCACCGCGCAGACTGTAGACCTGCGCCGTGCCCGTCTTGCCGGCCGCCTGATAGGCTGCGCCCTCGAAAGCGCGCCGCGCCGTGCCCTTGCGCACGACATCCACCATGGCTTCGCGGATCACGCGCAGATTGTCCGGCTTCAGGCCAATGGTGTATTGCGGCCCGCTGACCGGAAAGCTGAACCGCCCGGTCAGCGGATCGATGATCCGGCGCACCAGATGCGGCTTCATGTAGACACCGTCGTTGGCCAGCACGGACGTGGCCTGCGCCAGCTGCAGCAAGGTGAACGCGTTGTAGCCCTGGCCCACGGCGACCGACACGGTCTCGCCCTGGTACCAGTGCTGCTGTTCTGCTTTTTTGTACGCCTTGCGCTTCCAGTCGCGCGAAGGCAGCACGCCTCGGCGCTCGCCATCCAGATCGATCCCGGTGATCTGGCCAAAGCCGAACTGCTTGGAAAAATCATGCAGGGCGTCCACATCCATCTGCGCGCCCAGCGAAAAGAAATAGGTGTCGGATGACACCACGATCGCCCGGTGCATGTCGGTCGGCCCGTACACGGCACCGCCGGCATTGCGGAATTTCTGTCCGGCCAGTTCGAAATAGCCGGGGTCGGGGATCAGGTCCCTGGGCGAACGCAACCCCATTTCCAGGGCCGCCAGCCCCACGAAAGGCTTGTAGGTCGAACCGATGGGATACGTGCCATACAGGGGCCGGTTGATGAGCGGATGATCAGGCGATTCATTCAACCGGCGCCAGTTCTCCACATCGATGCCGTCCACGAACAGGTTCGGGTCGAAAGAAGGCGAAGACACGAAAGCCAGGATTTCTCCCGTATGCGGCTGAATGGCGACCAGCGCGCCGCGCCGGCCCTCGAACTGGGCCTCGGCCAGGCGCTGCAGCCCGATGTCCAGGGACAGTTCCAGGTTGGAACCGGGCACTGGATCGGTGCGATTGAGCACACGCACCGGCCGCCCGCCCGCCGTGACTTCGAGTTCTTCGACCCCGGTGCGGCCATGCAAGGTCTTTTCCCAGGTTTTCTCGATGCCCTTCTTGCCGATGACCAGCGTACCCCGGTAGTTGCCCAGCTGGCCGGTGTCTTCCAGGGCCTGCTGATCTTCTTCGGAAATCCGGCCGACGAAACCCAGCACATGAGCGGCCGACTCATGCATGGGATAGGACCGCACCCAGCGGGCCTCCAGGTTGATGCCGGGAAAGCGGTAGGCATGGACCGCAAACCAGGACGCCTCGATGTCGTTCAGGTTGTTGCGCAGCAGGATTGGCGTGTAGCGACCGCTCTGCTGGTACAGGCGCAGGAATTTGCGCCGGTCGCCTTCGCTCAGGTAGACCAGTTCGCCCAGTTGATCCAGCACGCGGTCGATGTCCCCGCGAATCTGGGCGCGAGTCACCGTCAGTGTGTAGTCGCGCTGGTTCTGCACCAGAACCGCGCCATTGCGATCGGCAATCTGGCCACGCCGGGGCGGCACGGGCACGATGGTGATGCGATTCTGTTCGGCACGTGCCGCCAGGGTGTCATAGCGCACGACCTGCAGATACCACAGGCGCCCGGCCAGCAGCAGCAGACACACCAGGGCAAACACCCCCGCGACCCAGGCGCGCAGCAGCACGGTCTGCCGCTGGCGCTGGCCGGTCTTGCGGAATTCGAACATGGCGGCCCTAGGGCCCCGCGCCGTCGCCGCCCTGGCGGCGCGGATGCAGGGACATGAGGATCTCGGGCAGGGGCCACAGCACGCCCGTAAACAGCGCCGACCACAGCCATTCCCAACCTTCCCAGGCCCCGTTCAGCCACGCGCCCAGCAGGTTGGACAGCATGCAGGCCACCACCAGCACGGGCAGCACCTGCACTGTCTGCCACCAGGCGTTGAAATGCCGCAGCCGGTGGCTCAACCACAGGACGCCATAGGCAGCCAACACGTAACACAGCGCATGCAGGCCCAGCAACCCGGCATCCTGGACGTCCATCAACAGGCCGAACACAAAAGCGGTCGTCAGCCCGACCCGGGCGGGCGCATTCAGGCACCAGTAGAGCAGCGCCAGCAGCAGCACATCGGGCGTCGGCTGCCACAGCCGCCAGGGCAGCAGGGATGCCAGCCACACCAGGATCAACGACCCCCACACCAGCCATCCCGGGGCGGCGCCCTGGAATGCGCCCGTATCCACCGGCTGCAGCTTCAGCAGCGAAGCCCCCCCCGGGCGTCTATTGTTGGTCGAGGGCATGTTCGATCTCCTCGGGCCGGGGTACATCGGCCACATCCACGCGCAAGACCAAGAAATGACGGTAGCGCTCGGGGTGCGACAAAGGCTCGGCAATCGCCATGGCAAAGCCGGACCCTGGATCGCGTTCGACTCGTTCCACGCGCCCGACTGGCAGGCCGGCGGGAAACAACCCACCGATGCCGCTGGTCACCAGCACATCGCCGGTGCGCACGTCCACACTGGTCGACAGATAGCGGACTTCGAGCTTGCCGACCTCATTGCTGCCAAACGCGATCAGCCGCAGGCCATTGCGCAGCACCTGGACGGGAATGGACACCTGGTCGTCGATCAGCAGGGCGGCCTCGGAGGTAAACGGCGTGACGCGCACGATCTGGCCCACGACCCCGCCCTCGTCGATCACCGGCATGCCCGGGGCGATGCCCGCCTGCGAGCCCTTGTTGAACACCAGGCGATGATTGAAGGCATTGGGCGGCACATAAAAGACTTCGACCGCCACGGACTGCTGCGCGGCCGATTCGGCCACATTGAGCAAGCGGCGCAACTGCTCGTTTTCTGTAGCCAACTGGGCGGCATGCGTCGACAGCTGGGCCATTTCGATGCGCTGGCGGCGCAGGGCGTCCTGTTCGTCGCGCGCCAGCGCAGCCGCATGCGACCAGCGGTCGAAATATTCCAGCGCATCGCGTGGCGCCAGCACGATGCGCTGGAAAGGATACAGCACCGTGGCCAGCGCACTGCGCACTGGCCCCAGCACAGGCCAGTGCGCATCGGTGACGATCAACCCGAGGCACAGAACCAGCAGCAGGACCAGCCGGACTTCGATGCTGGGGCCGCGCTTGAAGAGTCTCAGGGTTCCCGGTTCACGCATGACGAGGAACGCCGGACTGCGGGTCAGTCGTAGATGAACACACCGCCCAGGCGTTCGAGATGTTCGAGCGCCTCGCCGCAGCCGCGCACCACGCAGGTGAGCGGGTCTTCGGCGACCACCACGGGCAGGCCGGTTTCTTCCTGGAGCAGGCGATCCAGATCGTGCAGCAGCGCGCCGCCCCCCGTCAGGGCGATACCCTTGTCGGTGATGTCGGCGCCCAGTTCGGGCGGGGTCTGTTCCAGGGCCGTCTTCACCGCCGACACGATCTGATTGAGCGGATCGGTCAGGGATTCCAGGATTTCGTTGGAAGACACCGTGAAACTGCGCGGTACGCCTTCGGACAGATTGCGCCCCTTGACCTCGATTTCGCGGATTTCAGAACCCGGGAAGGCCGAGCCGATTTCCTTTTTGATCAATTCGGCGGTGGGCTCGCCGATCAACATGCCGTAGTTGCGGCGAATGTAGTTGATGATGGCCTCGTCGAATTTGTCGCCACCGACACGCACCGAGCCTTTGTAGACCATGCCGCCCAGGGAAATCACGGCGACTTCGGTGGTGCCGCCACCGATATCCACCACCATCGAACCGCTGGCGTCGGACACGGCCAGGCCCGCGCCGATCGCGGCCGCCATGGGTTCTTCGATCAGATAGACCTGGCTGGCGCCCGCGCCCAGGGCCGACTCGCGGATGGCGCGGCGTTCGACCTGGGTGGACCCGCAGGGCACGCAGACGATGATACGGGGGCTGGGGGCCAGCATGCTGCGCGGATGCACCATGCGGATGAACTGCTTGAGCATCTGCTCGGTCACGGTGAAATCGGCGATCACGCCGTCTTTCATGGGCCGGATGGCTTCGATGTTGCCAGGTACCCGACCCAGCATCTGCTTGGCCTCGTGGCCGACGGCCTGGATGATTTTCTTGCCATTGGGACCGCCGTCATGGCGGATGGCGACGACCGAGGGTTCATCGAGCACGATGCCCTTGCCGCGGACATAGATCAGCGTATTCGCCGTGCCGAGGTCGATCGCCATGTCGCTGGAAAAGTAGCTGCGTAGGAATCCGAACATGGGCGCACTATTAAAATGGTGGGGGGGTGTCTGATGGATCCGCGCGAGCGTGCCGACTGATTACTGGGCAAAGACCGCCAGAACAAAGGTGCAGGCCGGGCAAACCGCATGGAATCAGCAATGATAACTTATAATCCCCTGGTGTTAGACCTGGATCAAAGGGGAATGTTTTGCAAAATTCCCCATTTTCACGGTCCCGGTCACATCCACACACACTCAACCTGGCTGCCCCGGCGGCGGCCCCCTCCGGCACGACGACATGGCACTCACCGAACAGGACATTGCCCGGCTGGCACGGCTCTCGGGCCTGCGGCTGGATTCCAGCGATCAGACCCGCGCCCGCCAGGAACTGGACCGCATCCTGGGCCTGATCGAAGAATTGCAGGCCGTGGACACGGCCGGCGTCGAACCCATGGCCCACCCGCTGGCCGCCCACCAGGACATCACCCTGCGCCTGTGCGACGACACCCCCGAACCGCCGCAAACCTGTGAACAACGCGATGCCGGCATGGCCAACGCCCCGGCACCCCACCAAGGCCTGTTCCTGGTCCCCACCGTCATCGAGTGATGCCATGACCCAGCTTTCAGAATTCCGCAGCATCCAGGCGTTGGGCGAAGCCCTGCGCGCCCGGCGCGTCAGCGCCTTTGAGCTGGCCACCGATGCGCTGCGCGCAGCGCGCGCCTATGCCGACCCCAATGTCTTTCTGCACATCGACGACGAACTGACCCTGGAACAGGCGCGCGCGGCCGACCAGGCATTGGCCAGCGGCACGGCCGGACCGCTCACCGGCATCCCCGTCGCCCACAAAGACCTGTTCGTGACACGCGGCTGGCGCACCACGGCCGCCAGCCGGATGCTGGCCAACTACGTCAGCCCCTTCGACGCCGCCGTCGTCGATCACTGGCGCGAGGCCGGCACCGTGTCGCTGGGCAAGCTCAGCTGCGATGAATTCGCCATGGGTTCTGGCAACGAAAATGCCGCCAAGGGCCCGGTACGCAACCCTTGGGACCCGGAACGCATCCCAGGCGGATCGTCCGGCGGTTCTGCCGCCGCCGTGGCTGCCGGTCTGGTGCTGGGCGCCTCCGGCACGGATACCGGCGGATCGGTGCGTCAGCCTGCCGCCCTGTGCGGGGTCAGCGGCATCAAGCCCACCTATGGCACGGTTTCGCGCTACGGCATCATCGCCTATGCCTCCAGCCTGGACCAGGCTGGCGCCCTGGCACGCAGCGCCCGCGATCTGGTGCCGCTGCTCGATCGCATGAGCGGCTTCGACCCCCGCGACTCGACCAGCCTGGAAACCTGCGACGGCGCAGCCAACACCGCTGGCCGCGTCCAGGCGGCATTCGACGCGGCCCAGGCGGGCTTTCAGGCAGGCGGCGAACGCCCGCTGGCGGGGCTGCGCATCGGTGTGCCGCGCGAATTCTTCAACGAGGGGCTGTCTGCAGAGGTCGGCGCCGCCGTGGAATCCGCCTTGCAGGTCTTCGAATCCCTGGGTGCGGCCCGCGTCGATGTGTCCCTGCCGCACACACGCCTGGCGATCCCGGCCTACTACGTGATCGCCCCGGCCGAGGCCTCCAGCAACCTGTCGCGCTACGACGGGGTGCGCTACGGCCACCGCGCAGCCGAATACAGCGACCTGGCCGACATGACCAGCCGATCCCGCTCCGAAGGTTTCGGCGACGAGGTCCGCCGCCGCATCCTGGTCGGGACCTACGTCCTGTCGCACGGCTATTACGATGCCTATTACCTGCAGGCGCAGCGCGTACGGCGCATGATCGCCGAGGACTTCCAGCGCGTGCTGACCAGCGAATGTGATGTGATCATGGGGCCGGTCACGCCAACCGTGGCCCGCCGTATCGGCGACAACCGCCAGGACCCGATCGCCGACTGGCTGGGCGACATCTACACGCTGGGCGTCAGCCTGGCGGGCCTGCCGGGCATGTCCATCCCCTGCGGCTTTGGCGGCGAATCGGGCCGCCTGCCCATCGGGCTGCAACTCATCGGCCGCTATTTTGACGAAGGCCGCCTGCTGGCCCTGGCCGACCGCTACCAGCAGGCCACCGACTGGCATCAACGCATTCCGGGACACGCATAATGGATTGGGAAATCGTCATCGGGCTGGAAACCCACGCCCAGCTCTCCACGCGGTCAAAAATCTTTTCCCGCAGCAGCACGCGCTTCGGCGCCGAACCCAACACCCAGGCCAACGCGGTGGACATGGCCCTGCCCGGTTCGCTGCCAGCCATGAACCGGGGCGCGGTGGAACGCGCGATCCAGTTCGGCCTGGCGATCGGCGCCCAGGTGGCCGAACGATCCGTGTTCGCACGCAAGAACTATTTCTATCCCGATCTGCCCAAGAACTACCAGATCAGCCAATTCGAACTGCCGATCGTGGTGGGCGGCAAGCTGTCCTTTTTCGTCGGCGAACAGGAACACACCGTGAACCTGACGCGCGCCCACCTGGAAGAGGACGCGGGCAAATCGCTGCATGAACACTTCACGGGGCCGCACGGGGAATCATCCAGCGGCATCGACCTGAACCGCGCCGGCACGCCCCTGCTGGAAATCGTGACCGAACCGGACATGCGCTCGGCAGCCGAAGCCGTGGCCTATGCACGCGCGCTGCACGGGCTGGTGGTGTGGCTGGGCATCTGCGACGGCAATATGCAAGAAGGTTCGTTTCGCTGCGACGCCAACGTCTCGGTGCGTCCGCGCGGCCAGACTGAATTCGGCACGCGCTGCGAGATCAAGAACCTGAATTCCTTCCGCTTCCTGGAACGCGCGATCCAGTACGAGGCCCGCCGCCAGATCGAACTGATCGAGGACGGCGGCAAGGTCGTTCAGGAAACACGCCTGTACGATGCCGACCGCGATGAAACCCGCAGCATGCGGACCAAGGAAGATTCCGACGATTACCGCTATTTCCCCGACCCCGACCTGCCGCCGCTGGTGGTGTCGCCGCAATGGGTGGAACAGGTGCGCGCGGCCATGCCGGAATTGCCGGCAGCCAAGCGCGCGCGCTTCGAAGCGGACCTGGGGCTGTCGGCCTACGACGCGGCCCAGCTGACGCTGCACCGCGCAACCGCCGACTATTTCGAGGCCGTGGCGGCCGCACTGCCGGCCGGTCAGGCGAAGCAGGCGGCGAACTGGATTCTGGGCGAACTGTCGGCGGCGCTGAATCGTGATGATCTGGACATCAGTGCATCGCCGGTTTCTCCGCAACGGCTGGCAGCGCTGATCGCCCGCATCGTGGACGGCACGATTTCGACGAAAATCGCGCGCGATGTGTTCGCGGCGATGTGGGCGGGCGAATCGAACGGCGACCCGGATGCGATCATCGAAGCGCGGGGCCTGCGCCAGATCAGCGACGCCGGGGCCATCGAGGCAATGATCGATGCCGTGCTGGCGGCGCATCCGGCGATCGTGGATGAGTTCCGGGCAGGTAAGCAGAAAGCCTTCAATTCGCTGGTGGGCCAGGTGATGAAGGCGGCCAAGGGCAAGGCGAATCCGCAGCAGGTCAATGAGATCCTGACGCGGAAGCTGAATTCATAACTGACATCTCGGCCGGCGTGCGCCCCCGCTCGGCGCGCTGTTCGAGCCCGCCGGACAGCGTGGCCTCAGCGGGGAGGCAAGCGAGCCACCGTTCAAGCGGGGCGCTTGTGCTCAGTCCGGGGGACTGAGCACCCCGCGCGTTTGGCGAGCGCCCCGATGAGGTCATGATGCCCGGGCAGTCCCGGCAAAGCCGGGACCGGGCGAGCTACGCGCCGAGCGGGAGCGCACGCCGTCCCGACGCAACGGTTGATCGAGCATCAAGGCCCAGGCCGGCTAAAGAACTCAACCCAGAATCTCACTGAACCCCATAGCGCGCCCGGTACGCCGACACGGCATCGCGGTGCCTGGCCAGGGTCGCGTCGTCTTCCAGCAAGGCCATGATATCGACCAGCGAAGCGATGCTGACCACGGGGATGCCGTAGGTCTGCTCGACGTCCTGGACAGCGGAATGTGCGGACAGCGCGTCGTCCGCGCCGGCGCGTTCCATGCGGTCCAGCGCAATCAGCACGGCAGCCGGCTGGGCGCCCGCAGCGCGGATCAGAGCGACCGATTCGCGCACGGACGTGCCCGCCGTGATCACATCGTCGATGATCACCACGCGGCCTTGCAGCGGCGCGCCGATCAGCGTGCCGCCTTCGCCGTGGTCCTTGGCTTCCTTGCGGTTGAAGGCGAATGGAACCGGATGGCCGGCGCGCGCGGGGTGATTCGACAGGGCGATCGCGGTGGTGGTGGCCAGCGGGATGCCCTTATACGCCGGGCCGAACAGCATGTCGAACCCCAGCCCGGCATCCATCAGGGCCTGGGCGTAGAACTGGCCCAGGCGGCCGACGCAGGCGCCGTCGTTGAACAGGCCCGCATTGAAGAAATAGGGACTCAGGCGGCCGGACTTGGTCTTGAATTCGCCAAACCGCAGCACCCCTTGTTCCAGGGCAAAACGAACGAAGGCTGGGGCGTGGGAACCAGGCATGGCGAATGATCTCTGTGCGTGAAAGGCGACATTATCGGATATTTGGGCCGGATGCCGCACGCCACGTTCTTGCCGCACCCGGCGACTCAGGCAATCTGGGCGATTCTCCACACGCTGGTCGCAAGGGCTGCAAGTCGTTTCTGCCTGGCATTCAAGCGCTCGGGAATCCAATCGGCATTTTCTTCCGCCAACCGTTTCGTCAAGAGCATATTGCTTCGCAGCAGCACCGGACGCTTGTCGGCATAGGGCTGGTTGCCGATCGCCCGGTTCATGCCAGTCTCCAGCATCACCATATTGGCCAGCCGATAGACGAAGAGATCCAGATCGCGGTCATTGAAGGCTTCCCAGCCAGCTTCGGGCGATTGGGGCAAGACATGCTCGATGGTGTAAGCGGGAGAATCGGCATCGAAATCAATCCCCCCCGCTTGTCTTTCCAGGCTGCACAAGATATACCGCACGATCTTGGCATTACGACTTTGGGTGGTCTTGATGCTTTTTTCAGTGAAGTCGGTCTTGAACGCATCATCGCCCGGATAGACCTGCTTCAAGGTGTCCAGCACCTGCTCGAACGTCGTGGCTTCCCGGCCGTGCAAGCGCATGGCCGCCGCATGATAGACGCGTTCCTGTTCGCCGGTATGCTGGGCGCCGATGACGTTGTAGCGAAAGGCAATGACAACCGTAGCGCGCAGCAAATCACCAAAATCGGCATTCGACAGGTTCCGCTTGGCGGCCAGCAGCATCGGATAGGGCTGCCGTACAGAGAACATGCGCAGTTCCTGTGCGCTTTGTTTCCATGCGAGCGACCAAGACGAGCCATCGGGCTGGGTCAGCGCCAAATAAGTGTCGATATCCTCATCCATTTCCCTGAGCAAATCGAACACGACTTCGCGAGTCTGGACGCTGTTGCGGATGACCTTGAACAGTTCGGTCTGCCGTGCGAACCCCTTGCGGCTGTTCCAATGCATGCGCAAGAAATCAGGAAAGCTTTCACCGCCGAGACGACCCACCATGCCTTCCCAACGGCGCTCGAGTTCATCCATTTCATGCGCGGCCTGATCGCCACGCGCAAGCACGGAAAACAGGTAGTTCTTGAGCAGATCCGTCGCCGAAAGACGCACGCCACGCGCATTGAGCGTCTCGAAAACCTTATAGGCGTTGAGTTGATCGGCAACGGTAATGACCGTGAAGAACAATTTGTCGCTAAGCGTTTCAACGAATTGAGCCAGGGCCATGCCCGGATCTCCCGCATTTTTCACCTGTTCGCGCAAACGGCGTTCGAACCACTCGAATGCCTTGCGCATGGCATGGGTGGAGGCGGGGAAACCTCGCTGAGGCAAATGATCTGCCAGCGTCACGAGATAGTCTCGATAGTAGCTGTCGTTGTTGCGGTTGAGCGAGAGCTTGTTGCGGGTCGTCAGGGTCACGGGATCGAGATAACCCACATAGGTGGCGCGCAACTGATCCAGGCGCCTGCGGTTTTCATCGGGCGCTTTCCCTTCGTCGGCGAATCGATTGAGCAGTCGCATGGACGCCAGCACGATCAGGCTGATCGTCGTGAGCCTCTGCTGACCATCAATCACCTCGTAAATGCGATTGTCGTCTGTTTGCAGCACCAGATAGCCCATGTAGTGCGCTGGCTCTCCATCGGCAGGCAAGGTGCTCTGAATATCAACCCACAAGTCTTCCCACTCTTCTTCGCCCCAGGAGTAGTCCCGCTGAAAACGGGGGATGCGGTAGGTCAGGCCATTGCCAAGCAACTGGCGATAGGTGCGGTTTTCCGTATTGAAATTGGCAGCCGCCACTTCAACCTCCTGGCTTGGGGAGAGCCACTCGACAGGCCGGGACCGGCCTGCCTGCACATGACAGACGACAATCTTTGATTCTAACCGGAAGGACCGGGTAATCTGTGTTCGATTGAACCGGGTGGGTTAAAGTTCAGGCTTGCAATGACCCACCGGACCCTCACGTGCTGCGCATCACTTCCCTGAACGTCAACGGCATCCGCTCGGCCTTTCGCAAGGGACTGGCCGACTGGCTGGCCGAAGCCCGCCCCGACATCGTCTGCCTGCAGGAAATCAAGATCCAGGACAGCGACCTGGCCGACGACCTGCGTCACCCAGATGGCCTGACCGGACATTTTCACCATGCCGAAAAGAAAGGCTACAGCGGCGTGGGACTGTACCTGCGCCGCCCGGCCGAGGCTGTGACCGAGGGCATGGGCTGCCCAGAATTCGACGCCGAAGGCCGCATCCTGCGCGCCGACTGGCCCGGCCTGAGCGTCATCAGCGCCTACCTGCCCTCGGGGTCCAGCGGCGACGAACGCCAGGCAGCCAAATACCGCTTTCTGGACCATTTCGAGACCTGGATGGACGGACTGATGCGGGAACACCGCGACAGCGGCCGCGAATTCATCATCTGCGGCGATTGGAACATCGCCCACCAGGAAATCGACCTGAAAAACTGGAAAGGCAACCTGAAAAACAGCGGCTTCCTGCCCGAAGAACGCGCCTGGCTGAGCAAGGTCTTCGACGAACACGGCTGGGTGGACGTCTACCGCCGCCTGCACCCGGACGCCACCGGCGAGGCCTACACCTGGTGGAGCAACCGCGGCCAGGCCTGGGCCAAGAACGTCGGCTGGCGCATCGACTACCACATCGCCACCCCCGGCATCGCCGCCCGCGCACGCACCGCCGCCATCCATCGCGAACCCAGATTCAGCGACCACGCGCCGCTGACCATCGATTACGACTGGGCATGAAAACCCAGCCTAAAGAAAGTACACTGGATGCCGTAGAAACAAGCGGATCCGTTTTTGACTGATCGCGTCCCCGCGTGAAAATCGCGCCTTTCCCAGGAGCCACCCATGTCCGATTCCATCGAAGGCACCGTCGCCGCAGCAACCGGCCTGCAGAACTGGGCCATGATGCAGGAAAAAGACAATCTGCTGCTGCGCAAGGTCCTGGACGGCCAGGCCAACACCATCCTCAGCCTGGTCAATTCGGTGCCCAGCACCCCGCAACTGGCGACCAGCGGCATGGTGGGCACGCTGCTGCATGTGACCGCCTGACACAACTGATTGTTCTCCGTGGATTGGGGCCTGGGTTTCCAGGCCCTTTTTCATGGACATGCCTTTGCCGCCACACTTGCCGGAAAGCTGGCTTGATACACTTGGGCCTACGGCTCATCCGCCAAACAACGAGTATCCGCCAAACAACGAGTGCGCAAACAGGTACGCAGTCAACAAGACCAACTGGCGCCCCGTAGAGGTCCGCGTACCCTCCCGGACAATCTGCCCCCCCGCAGACACCACGATAAGGAAACCCATGAACCCGATTCCCAATTGCCCCCAGTGCAACTCCGAATACACCTATGCGGACGGCGACCACTTCGTCTGTCCTGAATGCGCGCACGAATGGCCCCAGGCCGCTGCGGTGGAAACCGAACCGGCGCGCGTGGTGCACGACGCCCATGGCAATGTGCTGCAGGACGGCGATACCGTCGTGGTGATCAAGGATCTGAAGGTGAAAGGGTCGTCCTCGGTGGTCAAGGTCGGCACCAAGGTCAAGAACATCCGCCTGGCCGACGGCGATCACGATATCGATTGCAAGATCGATGGCTTTGGATCAATGGGCTTGAAGTCGGAATTCGTGAAGAAGGCTTGAGGCTCAACCCCACCGCCAGATCGACGATCTTGCGCCCCGTTGGGGCCTGTTGGAGGGACGGGTAGCCGTAGGCCGAGGGCGCACGACCTGCGCCCGAGCCGTCCCGACCTGGCCCCGGCGGGGTACGAGGGCGTCGAGCGGTTAAGAACTCAAATCAAACGGTTCAAATCAAACGGTTCAAATCAAGCCGCAACCCGCCGCCCCGCCGTCCCTTTCCCCTGCTCCACCCGCGCATAATGCTGCGCCAGCACCGCGCACACCATCAGCTGAATCTGGTGGAAGATCATCAGCGGCAACAGCACCGGCCCGATGGCGCCTGCGCTGAACAGCACCCCGGCCATCGGCACACCCGTAGCCATGCTTTTCTTTGAGCCGCAGAACACGATCGTGATCTCGTCGGCCCGGTTGAAGCCCAGACGGCGCGCAGACCATGTATTCAGCGCCAGCACCAGCGCCAGCAAGGCGCTGCACGCCACCACCAGCCAGGCCAGCGATATCGGGTCTACCGTCTGCCACAACCCGCCGATGACCGACGCGCTGAAGGCCGTGTAGACCACCAACAGGATCGAACTCTGATCCACACTGGTGATCAGCTTGCGATGCGCGTCCATCCAGGGACCAATTACCGGGCGCATCAAATGGCCGACGACAAAGGGCAGAAAGATCTGCACGCTGATGCGGCCAATCGCCTGCAGCAGCGAACTGCCCCCCAGGGCCGATGTATCGGCCCCCAGGAACCATTGCAGCAGCAGGGGCGTGATGACGATGCCGACGATGCTGGACGCCGAAGCGGCGCAGACGGCAGCGGGCACATTGCCACGTGCGATCGAGGTAAAGGCGATGGCCGACTGGACCGTGCCGGGCAGGACCGTCAGGTAGACCATACCGATGTAGAGCGGTTCACCCAGCAGGGGCAGAAGAACCGGCCGAAGCACCCACCCCAGGATGGGGAAAATCACGAATGTCCAGATGAAGATCACGCCGTGCAGCCGCCAGTGCATGGCCCCTGCGATGATGGCCTCGCGAGAAAGCTTGGCCCCATGCAGAAAGAACAGCAGGGCAATTGCCGCTGCCGTGAGCCATTCGAAGAACACCGCGCCCTGACCATGCGCCGGCAGGACCGTGGCGGCCACGACGACCGCAATCAGGATCAGGGTGAAACGATCGAACAGCAGACGTAATTTTGACATCATGGAAGTGGGTGCTCCGGCGGTCCGGGGCTCTCGAAACACAGGTTAAACTGAGATGAAAGCTATGTTTGGCGGTAAACAGCTATGAAACATTCGCGAACGGACACAAAACTCAGCGCCAAGTGCCCTGCCGGGATCACCCAGACCGCCCCCGTGCGGCGCGGCGGCCTGCGCCGCCTGCCCCGCCCCGTGTACGGCCACATCGACAGCCAATCGAACATTCTGATCCCCCGGCGTCACAAGCACACCTGGGCGCAGCTGTCCTATGCCACCCAGGGCTACCTGCAAGTCTGGACGCCGAATGCCCGTTTCATCGCCCTGGCGCAGCGGGCGGTCTGGATCCCCGCTGGGGTGACGCATCAAGTGGTCCGGCAATCCCCCCATACCGTCATCCGCAGCCTGTACCTGGATGCCGGCTCGCTGGGCCTGGATTGGCCCATCTGCCGGGTACTGGCCGTCAGCCCCCTGCTGCACGAACTGATCCGGCGCTTCAGCACCTTGCCCGTCGAATATG
>Ga0265295_1001571_pt1 | contig 39766 bp, 29 predicted proteins | sample Munlansysbiofilm_FD_192503 | JGI IMG/M metagenome (GOLD analysis project Ga0265295, IMG submission 192503) | Leachate microbial communities from a municipal landfill in Southern Ontario, Canada - Methane capture system biofilm | ecosystem: Engineered > Solid waste > Landfill > Unclassified ... | reverse complement strand
ATGGCAGCACTGTCGCCTTTACCGCCAACAATGGTGGTATTGTCTTTGTCGATGGTAACTTTTTCGGCACGACCGAGGTCTTCGAGGGTTGCGTTTTCAAGCTTGCGGCCGGTCTCTTCAGAAATCAGGGAAGCGTTGGTCAGGATAGCGATATCCTGGAGCATTGCCTTGCGGCGATCGCCAAAACCGGGGGCTTTGACAGCGACGACGTTCAAAACGCCGCGAAGTTTGTTCAAAACCAGGGCTGCGATTGCTTCGCCATCAACGTCTTCAGCGATGATGATCAGGTCGCGTTTGCCAATTTGGACCATTTTCTCGAGCAGAGGAACGATGTCATTGGCAGAAGAGATTTTCTTGTCATAAATCAGGATATAAGGATCGCTGATATCAGCGACCATGTGTTCGGTATCAGTTACAAAATAAGCGCTGATATAACCACGATCAAATTGCATACCTTCAACATATTCGGTTTCGAATTCGAGGGCTTTGGATTCTTCAACAGTGATGACGCCATCTTTGCCGACTTTGTCCATAACGTCTGCAATCAAGCTGCCAATTTGTTCGTCCTGAGCAGAAATGGTAGCAACGTTGCTGATTTCGGCTTTGGTTGTAATCCCAATTGACTGGTTGTGAATAGCTTCCGAAACGACCTTGGAGGCAGCTTCAATACCGCGTTTGAGCAGCATTGGGTTGGCACCGGCTGCCAAATTTTTCAAGCCTTCGGTTACGATTGCATGAGCGAGGACAGTTGAAGTTGTGGTGCCGTCGCCGGCGATGTCATTGGTTTTGGTGGCTGCTTCTTTGAGCAGTTGAGCGCCCATATTTTCATAGGGGTCTTCGAGTTCGATTTCTTTTGCAACGGTAACACCGTCATGAGTAATGGTTGGGGAACCATATTTGCGGTCGAGGGCGACATTTCGTCCTTTAGGGCCAAGGGTGGTTGCGACTGCATTCGCAACTGCATCAACGCCGGATTTCAAATAACGACGTGCTTCATCTCCAAATACTAATTGTTTTGCCATAATTTATCTCCTTAAATAGAATTCTTAATTAAAGAATCGCGAGGATATCGCTCTCGCGCATGATTAACAATTTCTTGCCATCATATTTAATCTCAGTGCCTGAATATTTAGCAAAGAGAACAACATCACCCTCTTTAACGTCTAATTCGATGCGAGCGCCTTTATCATCACGATCGCCAGGACCAACGGCCAAAACAGTTCCTTTTTGGGGTTTTTCTTTAGCAGTTTCGGGCAAAACGATACCACCGGCGGTGATTTCTTCTTGTTCGATAGGTTCAATAACCACGCGACTACCTAAAGGTTTCATTGAAATTGTCATTTTTTCCTCCGAAAAATTTTTTACATTTAATTTAGCACTCTCCAGTTCCGAGTGCCAAAACATAGTTTACGCCTCGGACGAGGCAAAGTCAAGATTTGTAAGAATTTCTAACGTATTTTTTACGTTTAAGCAGAGATCGGTTTGGCTTGAATGGGAGGCAAACATCGGCGAACGAAGCGTTTGCAAATTTACCAAGAAAATTTCTCGTGTTTATTCAATTTCAATTGAAATGATCCACACTTTTATTCTTTGCCCTTCTTTATTAAAATTGCATATATTTTTATACGAATCGTTGACTTTGAGTGTGCAAAGGGGGTATTATATTAGCAATTGTTATCATATTATTTATTATGCACATTAAAACAGGAGGTTTCATATGAGCGCAGTTATTATATCTAGTATCATAGGCGCAATTGTCTTTGGAGTTATAGGCATTTTTACCGGTGGACCGATTTATGATTATTTTTTTGGCATTATTCCTTCTTTTCCCTTGACTCCAACCGTTACCTTAGTCATCGTTATTGTTATTTTTGCAATTATTGGCTATTTAATAACACCTTACATCACGATTAAACCATTGCAGGCTTTAGCAAAGGTCATTAAGGGTGCTACCACTCAAGCTCTCGTTGCCGGTCTGATTGGATTGGTGCTTGGGCTGATTGTTGCTGCTCTGGTTTCTATTCCATTAAGATTGTTGCCTCCTCCTCTCGATTCAATTCTAAGCGTTGTGGGTATGCTAGGTTGTGTATATCTTGGAGTTTCGCTTTTAGTTACCAGACACGAAGATTTTTTCACCCTCTTCAAAGGCATCCAAACCCGTCAGGGGAAAGACAAAGATGGGAAAACTCGCGTTGAAAGCGAGCGGCGCATTTTAGTTGATACCAGCGCAATTATTGACGGCCGGATTGCCGAAATCGCTAAAACCGGATTCTTAGGGGGCAGTTTGGTAGTTCCGCGTTTTGTTCTGAATGAGCTGCAGTTTGTTTCCGATTCGGCTGACAGTTTACGCCGCCAACGCGGCCGCCGCGGTTTGGAAGTTTTGGCAGAATTACAAGAAAATCATGATGTGCCGGTGATTATCAACGATATCGATGTCGAAGGTGTCCGTGAAGTTGACGAACGTCTGATTATCCTCGCCCAACAAATGAGCTGTCCGATTTTGACCAACGATTTTAACCTCAACCGGGTTGCAGACTTGCAGGGTGTCAAAATTTTGAACATCAACGACCTTTCCAACGCGGTCAAGGTCGTCCTCCTTCCCGGTGAGGAATTTGCTATTGAGGTAATTCAGGAAGGCAAGGAATATCAACAAGGGGTTGGCTATCTCGATGACGGTACGATGGTTGTTATTGAAAATGGTCAGAAGTACCTTAATAAATCGATCCAAGTAACGGTTACAAAAATCCTGCAAACTTCCGCCGGACGGATGATTTTTGCGAAACCGATCACAGAACATTAGGAGGATGCGTGGCACTCAAAATTTATAATACACTCAGCCGATCAAAAGAAGAATTTGAACCAATTGAAGCGGGCAAGGTGCGCATGTATGTTTGCGGACCAACCGTTTATGCTGATGCTCACCTCGGGCATGCGATGTCTGCCTTGGTTTTTGATATTGCCCGACGATATTTAATTTATCGCGGCTATGAAGTTCGTTATGTGATGAATTTTACTGACGTGGACGACAAAATCATCAACAAAGCCAATGAATTAGGGGTTGACCCCTTCAATTTGGCTCAGCAATATATTGACAGCTACAAGCGCAATTTGGCAGACCTCAACATTTTGCCTGCCACGGTTAATCCGCGCGCTACTGAAGACATGCCACAAATCATTAAAATGATTAGCCAATTGATTGAGCATGGGGATGCTTACGAAATTAATGGTGATGTTTACTTCAATGTCGAAAACGATCCGGATTATGGCAAGCTGAGCGGACGCTCACTCGAAACCATGAACGCCGGTTCGCGCATTCAGGTAGACGAACGCAAAGAGCATCCGATGGATTTCGCACTTTGGAAGTCTGCTAAAGCTGGCGAACCTGCCTGGGATAGCCCTTGGGGTCCCGGTCGCCCGGGTTGGCATATTGAATGCTCGGCAATGAATATGGCTCATCTCGGCGAAGAGATTGATATCCATGGCGGTGGAAATGACCTCATTTTCCCGCATCATGAAAACGAAATCGCTCAGACCGAATCCATCACCGGTAAGACGTTTTCTCGCTACTGGATGCATAACGGCATGATGGGTTTGAAAGACGAAAAAATGTCCAAATCTTGTGGGATTATGATTACAATCGACACCTTTTTGAGCGAACATCCTGCCGATGTGATGCGCCTCTGGGTTTTGAACGGTTCCTATCGCAGTCCATTGACCTACAGTGAAGCGATTATCGAACAAAATACGCAAGCCTGGAAGCGCCTCTTGAGTGCTAAAAAACCGGCACTGCCTTCCGCGAATGGACTGGCTGAAGACGAAATGCAAAAACTGGTCGATGCCGGCGAAGAAGCGCGTAAGGCTTTTATCGAAGCCATGGATGATGATTTTAACTCTGCTCTGGCAATGGCAGCGATTCATGAATTGGTCAAACATATCAATCAAGCCCGAACCGACGGAGCAAACGATGAGCAACTTGCCATAGCGCAGACTGTTTTCAATGAGCTGACCGGCACACTGGGTCTGACTTTGGAAGAAGAAAGCGGCACAGAAACACCTGCCGATGCTTTCATCGACCTTTTGGTTTCTTTGCGACGTGATTTGCGCGCAGAAAAGAACTGGGCAATGTCCGATAAAATCCGTGACGAACTCAAAAAGCTTGGCGTTGTGCTTGAAGACAGCAAAGACGGAACCAGCTGGAGCTGGGAAAACTAATGCGCGAATGGCTCACCGGTCGAAACGCAGTTTATGAAGCTTTGCGCAGTAAGCGCAGACATTTTTTCGGCATGCTGATTCAGCAAGACTTGAAAATCGAAGGACGTTTAAAGGCATTGGTTGACTTAGCCGAAAAGCTAAATATCCCTGTGCGAGTCGCAAATAAGCAACAGCTTGGTCAGTTAGATCGCAACCATCAAGGGGTTGCCCTCGAAGCGAGTTCTTATCCTTATAAAGCTCTCGAAGACCTGATTGCGCACTCTAAAAATCAAAACGAACCGCCTTTTTTCTTGTTGCTCGACTTAATTCAAGACCCCCAAAATCTCGGTTCACTTTTGCGAACGGCCGAGCTGATGCACGTTCATGGTGTAATTATCCCCTCATCGCAAGCCGCACAGGTAACGCCCGCGGTGGTGAATGCATCCGCTGGAGCAAGTGAGCACCTCTTAATTGCCCAATACAATCTGGTTCAGGCAATTGAGCGGCTCAAAACGCTTGACCTTTGGGTCTATGGTTTGGATGCCGGGGATAGAGCAAAAACACCTTCTCAGTTGAAGCTAAATGGAGGCCTTGCGCTTGTGGTTGGGAACGAAGGCGAGGGTTTGCGTAATTTGGTGCGTAAAAACTGTGACGAAATCATGCGCTTACCGCAATTTGGGCAGATAGATTCGCTCAACGCAGCCGTAGCCGGTTCAATAGCGCTCTATCTCGCCCGTCAATCCCGCGAAAACTGATTAGAAGAAAATCAAGGTAACCAGCCAAAGGATAATCATTATCTGGCACAAAATAAAACGAAGGACAGCGGCTTTGCCATAGCCAAAAGCCAATGTTTTCGTGCTTTCCCAGGCTGTCTTGCTGTCATTATTGAGGCGTTTAAGTTCAATGACGTAAAGGACGCCCAAGGAAGCAGCCATGCCACCAATTGGCGTCAAGACTGTTCCACCCACGATCATGATCAGCGTCACTAATCCGATTTCCCACCAAGGAACGCCCTTTTTATCAGTTTCCGTTGCCCCTAAAATGTTATCCACGACAGAACCGACCAGCATGATGATGGTGTTGAGGACAAAAATGGCAATTGTCAAGCCAAATTGCCAGCCTCCGTGGCTTTTATTGAAACCAACAAAGATAAACCAAATTAATTGCCCAAGCCAGGCAACCGTTAGACCGGGGAAGAAAACCAAAAGCAGCCCGACCAAACCGACCAGATTCAGGATTCCGCTTAGAGCAAGGATTAACCAGTGGAGCCAGGGTGCCGCAGCCATTATTTTCGGATGACCTCAATCCCGCCCATGAGCGGTTTCAAAACTTCCGGAATCCGAATGCTGCCGTCAGCTTGTTGATAGGTTTCCATTACGGCAATCAACGTGCGTGGTAAGCCTAAACCGGAACCATTGAGAGTGTTGACAAATTGCAAAGCCGAACCGTCGCTTGGGCGATATTTAATGTTGGCACGGCGAGCCTGAAATTGTCCGATGTTCGAAATAGAAGAGACTTCCAGCCATTCCTGGCATCCCGGTGCCCAAACTTCGATATCGTAAGTTTTATGCGATCCAAAACTTAGGTCGCCGGTTGACTGCAAGAGAATGCGATAGGTTAAGCCCAACTCTGCGCAAGTGGCGGCTGCGTCTTTGACCATTCGGTCAAGTTCGGCTTCGGCGTTCTCGGGCAGGCAATACTTATACATCTCGACTTTGTCAAATTGATGGCCGCGTTTCATGCCACGAACGTCTCTTCCGGCGCTCATTTTTTCACGGCGGAAGCAAGCGGTGTAAGCGGTCATGTTCATCGGCAGGTTGGCTTCGTCGATTACTTCGCCCATCATGATACCGGTCAAAGGCACTTCGGCAGTTGGCACCCACCAATAATCTTCTTCATGGTCGTGGTAGAGATTATCGGCAAATTTCGGCAACTGGCCTGAGGCAAACATAACTTCTTCGCGAACCATCCAGGGCGGGTAATACTCACGGTAGCCCTGACGGATGTGCAAATCGAGCATCCAGAAAATTAGGGCACGCTCCAAGCGGGCACCGGCACCTTCAAGTACGTAATAACGCGTTCCGGCTAATTTCACACCGGCTTCAAAATCGACAATACCAAGCTCGGGACCAAGATCCCAATGAGGTTTTGGCTCAAAATCAAACTGTGGAATTTCGCCAATCGTTCGCAGAACCACGTTGTCTTTATCATCCAGACCAATCGGGACGTCCGGGTCCGGGATGTTGGGGAGGGAGGCAAGTTGATCAGTTAAAACAGATTCAAGGTTCTTGAGTTCTTCGTCTAAGGCGGTGATTGCGTCGCCAAGCTTACGCATAGCCGAAATTTTCGCTTCGCGTTCGTCTTTGTCTTTCATGCGGCCGATTTCTTTTGAAACCGCATTGCGTTCAGCCTTCTTGTTTTCTACGTCCAGAATAATGGCGCGCCGTTTCTCGTCCAGAGCGATGATTTCGTCTACCGGAGCGGGGTCCATATGTCTTTTTTGTAAGCTTTCCCTAATTAGTTCAGGATTCTCTCGAAACAATTTAATATCTAACATGCTAACCTCTGTTTAAAGCAATTTACCCGCACAATTGTACTCGATTAAATTCACACAAATGGCAGATTGCAGTTGACAGGGGTTAGGAAACAAGGAGTGGGCATGGAAAAACACCCATGCTGTTTATGTTGATGAAGGGGAATTGATAATGCTCTGCCGTACAAAGTCTTGTCGGCAGAGGCATCATCAAGCGTAACTAATCTGTTGTAACTATTCGGAAAGGGGTTTGTCTTCGACAACCACCTTCACGTCGTTAACCATCATCTTTTTAATAGCAGCCAAATTCTGATTAATTTGGAAGATGACAATCATCAATTCGGAATAAATCCGGGTCGACAAAATGCCCAGGAACATAACCAGTGCGCCACCAATTAATCCACCCAAGAAACCGGTGAAACCACTGTCGCTTGCGAAACCTCCGATAACGCTTGAGAAAAACACTACGATACCACCGATAATTGAACCGGCAATACCAATGTAATAAACGATTTTAATGATTAGGGGGGTCAGCATTTTATCAAAATTTAAAATATCACGAAATTTCATTTCTTCCTCCACAGAATAAATTATTAAAGAAATTATAATCTATGGATATTATTGTTTTTACAAAAACTTTATAGTGTATAGTGTTAAACATTTACGGGTGCATGCCATTTTTAAACATGCCTGGTTCATCCTTAATCTCAAACAAGAAATCAATCACGCTGTGATGATACTTAATGAATTTTCCAGCATCTATCATCTGATGGATGTCCTCTTTAGTCGCCCATTTGACTTCTGTAACTTCATCAGCCTGCAAGTGCAAGTCTTTTAATTCAGGATTTAAAAAGAGAACATAAACGTCGTCAAAACCGCTTGCGAAATTAAAAGTAAACTTTGGGCGAAGATCGCTGAAATCGAAACTTAGGCCAAGTTCTTCCAACAACTCACGTTGAGCAGCTTGGGCGCTTGTCTCGCCTGTCTGGACAGCACCGCCAAGGCTAAAATCCCACAATCCGGGCCAGGCTTTTTTGAGCTGGCTTCGTTTTTGAATTAACATTTCTCCGGCTGAATTAAAAATGCAGACATGCACCACGACATGATAAAGCCCTGCTGATGGGCTTTGCCCACGAGCTATTTTTTTGCCACTTGGCAGGCGATTGCGGTCGTAGAGATCAAATTCTTCCATCTATCCTCATCTTTTTCAGCTTAGCCAATTCTAACATTAGACGACTCTCCATCGGTTATAATCGCAGTATGTCAGAATGCCAAAAAATTGTCATCATCGCGGATACACATGTGGGCGACCGTACCGACAAACTCGACCCAAAGCTGCTCAAAGCAATTCGACAAGAAAACCCCACTCAAATTTTGCATGCAGGCGACGTATGCAAGCCGGAGGTTATCGCAACTCTGGGCGAAATTGCCCCCACCTTGGCTGTACAAGGCAACCGCGACTGGTTCCTTGGTTACAAGCTGCCTAAGGAAGAACGGCTTGAAATAAACGGTCTCAAAATTACGCTGGCGCATGGGCATTTTAGTATTTGGGAATGGTTTTGGAATTATGTCTACCTTTTTTTAACCCAAAAGCCGCATACAAATCGTTTCTATCAGCAAAAATTGGCAAAAATCTATCCCGAAGCGGATATTATCGTTTATGGGCATCTCCATTATCCCTATGACGAAATGATGGATGGCAAGCGTTTTCTCAACCCGGGTGTTGGCTACCCGGAAAAGCGGAATAATTTCCGACCCACTTATATCGTATTGACAATTGAACCGGATGGAAGCTATCGGACAGCCTTGAAATCCGCCATCCCTGAAGCTTAGTGGCTGTATAATCAAGCTATGTCAACTTCAACGCTAATTTCCTCTCCCCAAAACCCGAAAGTCCAATTGGTTCGTGCTTTGATGAACCAAAACAAAGCCCGCCAGAAGCATCAGGCTTTTGTGGCTGAAGGCGTCCGGCTTTTGGAAGATGGCTTGAAATCAGAAATGCCTGTCAAATTTATTTTGCAGAAAGAAATCCCTTCCCTTCGGGCAGAGGATTTTCTTAGCACTGTGAATCCTGAGCAGTGCGAAATCTTGGCTGTTGAGGACCAGCTTTTTGATTCATTGAGCGGGACGGAGCACTCACAGGGCGTTTTGGCTGTCTTTGAGTTGAAGATTTTCGATTTGCCGGAAGAACCAAGTTTCGTTGTCATTCCTGACCAATTGCGCGACCCGGGCAATCTTGGAACAATCTTACGTTCGGCCGAAGCCGCCGGTGCGCAGGCGGTCATCTTGCCGCCCGGGAACACAGACGCATTTGCTCCGAAAGTGGTTCGGAGCGGGATGGGCGCTCATTTCCGCCTGCCCATTCAGCATTTACCCTGGGAATTTATTAACCATTATATAGAAGACATGGCTGTTTTTCATGCTGATATGGCTGGGGAACAAACTTGTTGGGAGGCTGATTTTACTCAGCCTTTGGCTTTGTTGATTGGCGGTGAAGCTGAGGGCATCAGCCCCGAAGGCGCTGCTTTGGCAAATTTTAGCGTGCGCATTCCTATGGCTGGGAAGACCGAATCCTTAAATGCTGCGGTCAGTGCAAGTTTGTTGATGTTTGAAGTCGCCCGGCAACGAAGCAGTTAATCCCCAACATGGAACTGTCCATGTCAATCATGAGGATATTTATGAAACCGCCTTCAAACCCAGTCTGAATACAATATTAAAGGTATTGAAATTAGTACAAGGGTACGGTCGGGTTCATGACGTGAGCGGGCATCGTACCCGAACGAAGTGAGTGGTATTGAAATTGCCCAATTAGTAAAACCCATCCAATGAATCATTTTCGTAGGGATAGCGCCCGCGCTATCCTGGAAAGGGCGGGCCCTTTCCCTACGGATGTGGACGGTCATGGTGCACTTTGTCTGTACATTACACGGTTTACGCTGTTAATCTCCAAAATCCTGAACTTGCTTAAAATTCACCAAAACCAAATTCCCGTCGCATTCGCCACTAATTGAGAGACTGACTTTTGCCGAAAGTGCCTGGCCGTCTTCGTCAAAAAGCTGCAAGAAAAGCGAATTACTTTTAATCTGTTGATTATCCAAAATAAAGCCAAAAGCGCTTTGTCCAAAGACGCTGATTTCACCTGACTGGCTGCTCATGTCGACGCTTCCGCCACCATAAGTACCGCTTAGTTTAACGGTCAAGCCTTTTAAGGGTGATTCGCGCAAATCCCACACTTCACCACCGATAATTAAGTAATCTTCACACTTATATTGGCTGTAAAACATGGTGTGGGGGAAGGTGCCAACCAATTGGGAGACAAAAGCCATAGCCTGTGGAGTGGCTGTTTTCGTGGGAATGATGACTTCGGTCGGCAAGGAGGTTTCGGTCGGAGAGACAGGTTCTTGGGTTGAAGTTGGGGTGGTCTCCTCATAGCCTGGGGGCGTAATGAAATAAATGATGGTTGAAGTCGAGAGATTTTCTGCCGGTGGGGTAATTTGTTCATCAAAGGGAGAAGAAATTTTCCCCGTAACCAATAAAACCACCACGAGCACTACCACGAGAAGAAACAAGACTGCCAAAAATCCACCGCAACCGCTTTTTTTCTTCGGTGGAAGCTCATCAGACTTGCGAACGGCCATTGGGCGGTTAGATGACGACTGGTAGTTTTGTGAGCGGCGGTTCTGATTCATGGCAGGTTCACCACAATTTGAGCATTTGCCAAGGCATCAGCCAGCCAGTTTTCAAGCGCTTTGTTTTGAAGAGAAAGCCGGGCATCGGTTGTGAGCGCGTGTTCGGCTTCGTGTTCAAGCACAAGCAGGATGTGATAGCCAATTTCAGATTGAATTACCCCGGAATAAGTGCCCGGTTCAAGAGAGAAAGCGGCGGCTTCGACCTCGGGATAGAGCAAATAGCCCCTTGGGAACCAGCCTAACTCTCCGCCGGATTGCGGGCTGGCATCCCAGGCGAGCTTGTTAAAATCAGTGCCAATTGAGAGATTGGTGAGTGCGGCATTTGCTTCTGCTTCGGTATAGGTGAAAATTTGTTGGGCGCGGACTTGCTCAACGCTATCGGGCACGCTTTGAATAATCAGATCGCGCATTAAAGCCGCTTCCATCGAGAGTTTGAGCGCCAGGCGAAATTCACTTTCGTCAAAATGGTTTTCTTGCATCCAGCTCATCAGCGCATCAGAACTTCCGAGTTCGCTTATCAGCAGGTCAATTCTGGCTTGGAGTTCTTCGTCACTGACCGACAAACCGTTTGTGTGGGCTCCCTGGACCAAGAGCTGTTGCTCAAAAAGGTAGTTCAAAACGCTTTGCTTGATTTCTTCATCACTCACAGCTTGTTCCAAACCTGCTTGACTGTCTCTAAAGCGGGCGAATTCATTATTATAATAATTCACCGGAATATTCTCACCATTGACCATGATTGGCGAAGGTTCTTCGGTTGCGGTTGGAAGAATCTCCGGCTCGTTGGTTGAAACCTGAGCAGAGGGTAATTCGACAACTGGGGTCGCTTCTTCTATAAGTTCGGTTTGCTTGGGAGTGCATGCCCAAAGCAGGCTTCCGGATATCAAAATGAGAACGAACAAGCTGATGATGGAATGAAATCTTTTTTGCATGCTTCTATTATACCAATTCTTTCGATGACAGCTTGAAAAAATTAACTCTGTGCTGATGCCAGGATGCCGCTCCCTGGCTGAGTTCCTTCCCCTGTCCAATTGTCGCTCAAAAACTTCCGATAATAAGTTAAAATCGTAGTATCAATAATAATCAACAGCGAGTGAAAACCCGAGAAATGAGAGGCAATTATGTCTGACGATATCCCCGAAGTAAATGCAGGACGCCGCAGAAAGACCAGCAGTTCACCCAGTAGCCAAGCGCAAAAACCAAGCAGGCCAAGCACCACTTCCCGCCCATCCTCCGGTGGAGGGATTGGAATGACCCCACCCTCTACTTCCGGTTCGGGCAGTAGCGGAAGTAGTTCTTCCGGAGGTTCCGGCAATTTAGGAGGCTTAGGTAGTTTGCTTGGTGGCATAGCCGCTGGTTCAAGTAGTGGAAGAGGACAACGCAAAGGTGGATGTGGCTCGATTATCGGTATCGTGGTTGTAATATTGGTTTTACTTTTCGCCATGCAGATGTGTTCCGGTGATGATTCTCTATTCTCTGATCTTGATAGCGATGAGTTCGATTCGCAGGTTGAACAACCAAGCGATATTCAAGCTCTTTCTCCAACTTCAACTCGCTGGCCCACCGCCTTGCCCCAAAGCAATTCGGGAAAAACCTGGCTGGTGATGCTCTATCAGGATGCCGATGATGAGGCTCTCGAACAAGATATTTTGTTGGACTTTAACGAAGCCGAAATGATTGGCTCAACCGATCAGGTCATTATTGTCAGTCAGCTCGACCGCCATCGCGGTGGTTATAGCGGTGACGGTAACTGGTCGACAACACGCCGTTACCTGGTTACCTACGATAACGATTTGAATAAGATTGGCTCGGAAATGATTGCCGATTTGGGCGAACTCAATATGGGCTCAGCCGAAACTTTGGTCGATTTTGTCAGTTGGGCTGCCAGCAGTTATCCTGCCGATAATCACGTTTTGATTATGTCGGATCATGGGATGGGCTGGCCAGGTGGTTGGTCTGACCCTGCTCCAAGTCAACGCGACAATAGCAGCAATGCTCCAATCCGCAGCGCTTTTAGTGATGACATTCTCTATCTAAACGAGATTGAGACTGCACTGAAGGAAATACAACAGACAACCGCCATTGATAAATTCGAACTAATTGGCTTAGACGCTTGTTTGATGAGCCAAATGGAAGTCTACTCCGCCTTAGCGCCTTATACCAAATATGCTGTTGCCTCTGAAGAAACCGAGCCGGGCGTTGGTTGGGCATATTCTGCCTTTTTGAGTCTTTTGGTTTACAACCCCGATATTTCCACAGCGGAATTGGCAAGCAATATCGTCGAGAGCTACATCACGCAAGACCAACGTGTTGTGGATGACCGCGCCCGGTCTGAGTTTTTAAATCAAAATGCGGTCGGTGCCTGGTCTGCTAATCGGATGAGTGCCAATCAGCTTGCTGAATATCTGGAACAGAACATCACCATCACCGCGGTTGATCTGCAAAATTATCAGGGCTTGCTTGATGCGGCAAATCAATTTACCTATCAATTGCAGGGGCTTGATCAAAAAGCAGTGGCAAAGGCTCGCAACTACAGCCAGTCTTACACCTCGATTTTTGGCAGCGATGTTCCACCTTCCTTTATCGACCTCGGTCACTTTGTGCAACTGGTTTATAGAGATAATCGGGATGCCAATATTCGTTCAGCTGCCGAAGATGTGATTGGCGCATTGAATGAGGTTATCGTTGCCGAAAGGCATGGCTCCGGTAAACCGGGCTCAACCGGTATTGCGATTTATTTCCCCAATTCCCAACTCTATTCAAACTCGACAACCGGCATGGCTTCTTATACCGTCATTGCGGACAGCTTCAGCCGATATTCGCTTTGGGATGACTTTTTGGCCTATCATTACTCAGGGCGGCAGTTCCAGGCAAATGCAGCCGAGGCGGTTAAGGTTGAGCGCGCAATTCAGATTCCCGGTTCCGGGACGCTATCAGTTTCCGCGATTGAAACATCGGCGCAGACAGTTACGCCTCTTGAAACAATCGACTTGTCAACCGTCATTAGCGGCGAAAATATTGGCTATATTTATCTCTTCACCGGAATGCTGGACGAAGCATCCAATTCTATTTGGGTTGCCGACACGGATTATTTGGAAAGTCCCGAAACCGCTGAGCAAAACGGGGTCTATTACCCGGTTTGGCCTCAGGCTAACCAATTTAGGCTCAATTTCCAATTTGAGCCGGTTGTCTTCACGATTAGAGATGGGACGCAAGAAGTTTTGGCACTTTTCAACCCGCAAAGTTATGGAAAAGATTATCAGGATGCAACTTATGCGGTTGATGGAACTTATACTTTCCAGGATAGCGGTGAATCGCATAGCGCGCAACTGCTCTTCAAAGATGAGAGGCTTTATAAAGTCTTAATCTTTGTCGGCGGCGATGGCGTTGGGGCACCCTATGAAGTGACCCCAAATGTCGGGGACAGCTTCAGCCCGAGCAGGCGATGGATGGATTTGGATAGCAGCGGAAACGTCAGTGGCACTTCCTTTGATCAGAACGAGAGTTTCAGCTTTAGTGGCGGCTTGGTTTCTTTAGGTTCACAATTTTTGCCATCTGCGGACTATCTGGTTGGTATTTTGGTTTCGGACATGGACGGGAACATCACACCGGTATATACGCAGATAACTGTTGAATAAATTTTAGATTTTCGAACAAAAATCCCCAGCCTCAGATTTGCTTGAAGATCTGAGACTGGGTTTTCATTTTCTGAAATCGAATAATCCCCTCAAAACCGCCGTTATGCTTTACAATCATGCGGTGATAAATCAATGATTTGCATTAACCGGGAAATGAAAAAGCCTTTATGAAAAAAAGCCAAGATAGCTTAACGAATATCGTCATCCTTTTCGCCTGTGTTTTGATTATGGCGACAACTATGGGGATTGTGACCGTGGTTTTGAGTATTTTTTACCCTGTTGTTTCGGAAAGTTTGGGTGTAAGTCGCGCTTCCTTTGCTTTGACCGGAACAATCACTTCGCTTTCAGCAATGGCCGCCTCGCTCTTTTGGGGTAATTTTTATGCAAAGAAACCACTCTTGAAGCCGATGGTGATTGGCATCATTGTTTTTGGACTGGCTTTTTTGGGGATGAGCTTTGCGACGAATGTCTATCAATTTTATCTCCTCTCGTTGCTGGTCGGCTTGACCTATGGTGGCATCTCGATTATTCCGGTTTCAATCATGATTACGCGCCATTTTAGCAAAAACACCGGCATTGCGCTCAGCACCGCTCTGGCTGGGAGTGGGCTGGGGGCGATGATTCTCAACCCTATCCTCAACAACATGATCAGCGGCGGTAATTGGCAACCCGGTTATCGCCTGATTGTGATTTCCGTTTTTGCCCTCACTTTACCTTGTGCAATTTTGGTGACACGTTTAACGAAAGATGATGCCCAAGCCAAAGCTCCTGAAACAAGCCTGGAAGGCAGGCTGGAAATTCAAAACCCCCAAAAGAGCACTTGGTTTTGGGCTTTTTTGCTGGCTGCTTTTCTGACCGGTGTAACCGGTGGGGCAGTTTTGGCAAACCTGCCGACATATCTGAAAGATCTCAACTTCGCGGTCAGTCATATCTCGATCATAACCGCTGCCTATTCGGCCTCATTGGTTTTTGGTAAATTTGTGCTGGGTGGCTTCTATGACCGCCTGGGGGCAATGATTGGAACGCTGACAAGCGCTTTGCTGATGAGCCTTAGTTTGGTTGCCATGCTTTTTATCCAATCACCTCCGGTCTTGATCTTGATGTTAATTTGCATTGGAATCGGTATGGCAGTTGGCACCGTTTCAATCACCTGGCTGACAAACTACTTTTTCGGGAAAGAAAATTACAGCAAATATTACGGCAGTGTTCAATTTGCGAACAGTTTTGGGATTGCTGCCGGAGTTCCGCTGATTGCGGCTGCATTAGAAAATTTGGCTGAGCCGAAACAGATTTGGCTGATTATTGCCGTTGTCAGTTTGTTGATGACCGGTCTTTTCGTCTTTAGCATTCGTGGGAATCGAAAAGCAAAAGCTGCGCAAATTACTGCTGCAATTGGTGAGTAGGTAGTTGGCAGGAAACAGTTGGTAGGAAACAGAGGATGTTAGTGCCAAGTGCTAAGAGCCAAGGAGCCGTTTTCAGAAGGGGTCGTCAACAAAAAATCGGACAAAAACTTAAGAGACACTAATTCTGATTTCCTGTTGAACCTCTAACAAGAACTTTGTTGGGCTTAGATAGCCTAATCTTTTCTGAGCCCGCCCGTACACTTTTAGGTCACCCGCATCCCGCACCCGTTCTCCGTTTGCCGCTCCCGGCTACCCGCTCCCTGCTCCCCGATCGTCGCTCCCTGCGGTACAATTTAAGAATGAAAAATCAAAAAGCAAAGCCCATCACGGCGGAATTAGCAGCTGCTCTTTTGCCCAAGCGATCTGATGATTCGCATAAGGGCACATTTGGGAAAGCTTTGCTGATTGCCGGCTCGCAACAATTTACCGGCGCAGCAAACCTGGCAATTGGGGCGGCTTTGCGCAGTGGGACAGGCTTGGTTTTCGCTGCCATTCCCGAAGTCATTCACTGCCCGCTTGCTGCGGCGATTCCGGAAGCGATTTGGCTGGTTTTGCCGAACGAAAACGAGTCTCCTATCCTTTCAGATTTTGTTAAAGATAAAGATGCAGTTCTCATCGGTCCGGGATTGGGTCAATCTGAAGCGACCAGAACGATGGTTTATAACGTTTTAGGAAAAATCGGCAATAATTATCCGACCAAGCCGATGGTGATTGATGCGGATGCTTTGAACATCCTCAGCCAAGAAACAGACTGGCAAAAATTTTTGCCGGAAAATACAATTCTTACTCCCCATGAAATGGAATTTTCACGCCTGACCGCTTTGCCGCTTGAAGAAATAAAGCAAAACCGCCAGGAGCTTGCTGTGTTGTATGCCAAAAAATGGCAGGCGACATTAATCCTCAAGGGAGCAAACAGCCTGGTCGTCTCGCCTGAAGGGGATTGCCGGGTTTTGGAATTTGCCAATTCTGTTTTAGCGCATGGCGGAAGTGGTGACGTTTTGGCAGGGCTGATTGTCGGCTTTCTTGCTCAGGGTTTGCCAGCCTTTGATGCGGCAAGCCTGGCAGTTTGGCTGCATGCCCAGGCAGCTTTGCTTGCGCTTGAGAGTCTCGGACATCCGGCAGCGACGTTGCCTTCGGACATCATTGCCCATCTCGGTTTGGCGATGAAAAGGATATTAAAACCTTAATTCCCCTTTTAGCGCCCTGAAGACCACCGCGAAGGTGTTTATTTGTTGTTACTTGGAATCATATGACTGTAGGGCGAACTTGAAGATGTTTAAACCTCGAGGAATTTTGTGCGCAACCCCATCTTCAAGTCGCCGTCGTGAGCCTAAAGGACATAGTTTGCGTGAAACTTTGCATAGATTTTGTGTTTATTTGTTAATCACAAGATAGTAGGGCGAGATTGAAAATGTTCTAACCTTGATATCATTATGCGTCGTCCCATTTTCAATACCACTCACAGCATTCGGGTGCGATGTCCGCCTGTCTATTGAATCCTAAACACTTATGAATCCTAAACACCGGCTGATTGAATGGGCGCATTGCTTAACAATCACAAAGCTTAAAGCCCATTCAATCTAGCCCTACATTTGATTCAATAATTTCGATTATTTTACCAATCCAGCAGGCGGCGTTCGCCTTCCAAAGCCCGAATTGAAGCGACATTTTGAGAGACTTCAATCACGCCTTTGTAAGCGCCGTTTTCATCGCGAAGGGCATAATAGCGAATATGGACGAAGGCTTCGCCCATCGGAATCCAAAATTCTGCAAGGTCCTTGGTTCCGGCTTTGAACTCATCCAAAATCTTTTGGACAACGTGCATACTTTGTGGGGGATGGCAATTTTGAACATCACGGCCGATAATGGCGGCGGTGCGGGTAAAAATGCGCTCTTTGCCTTGGGTGAAATAGCGAACTTTGTCGTTTTCATCGACGAAAGTAACATCAATCGGCAAATTGGTAAGCATCAGGTCGAGCTGTTCCACCGTCAAAAAGCCGGTTTTCAGGGGAATCTCGCTGCTATGGTCGGCTTGGTAGAAGTTGTTTGGGCGTTCTTCTTCAATTTTGCCAACCGTTCCGGCGATTTCATTTGCCATCTGGGTCCAATCAGCTTCGCTGAAGCGCGCCAATGACTCCGGAATCAATACTTTTTCTTCCTTATAAATCATGTCTTTGGCTTTGTCAGAGAAAGTGTTGAAGCGGCTCTCGAGGGTGATGCCTAGGGGTTGATCTTGGTTGAGCAGCTCGGTGAAGGCGCGCAAAGCATCCCGAATTTCGTTATCAACGCCCCACATCACGCGTGAAGGTCCGTCAAAGCCGTATTTTTCGAGAACGGGGAAAATCATATTTTCTTTTTTGTCGTAATGGTTCGGCACCAATTCCAGGCTTTTTGCGCTTTCACGCAATTTTGGGAGCGCAGATTGATCTCCGGCGGTATATTGCAAAACGAGAGATTCAAGCGCCTCAAGACTGCGTTCGATCAGTTCGTTTTCTGTGCGAAAATCAAAAAGTGGATGTCCGGGAATGTTTTCGGGGGTGGGCTCGTTTTCCAAACCGCTTTGGAAAACTTTGACGTGCAAATCACAAAGTTTTTGCACTTCCGAAACCGGTAAGCCTTCGGCAATCACTTCGCGTTCGGCTGCGGCGATATCGAGGGCGCTGACCCCGGCAATGATGGGGCCAAACTCTTCATGCAGTTCTTCAACTGTTTTGCCTTCGTGTAAAAGGCGAATAATATTTTTAACCGCTTCTTTGCGTTTGCTTGCGTTATCTAAAAATTCGCTCATCTTTCTCCTTATGAGTGTTTCAGGATGGGCTCCTGCTTAATTTCTTTAAGAATATCATAAATATTAAAACTGTGGGATGATATTTAGACAGGAAACGGGAAACGGGGAGCGGGAAACAGGAAATAGGAAACAGAAAATTCGATAAAGAGCGGTAGGGGTGGGTCCAAATCACGAATGCTCAATAATCCGTAACTTAGTTTGACCCACCCGTGCAATTTAATTTATACAAACTTGAAGTGTTTACTTCAGGCGGACGGTGGTGTTGAGCGTGTTCGGTTGTTCAAGGATTTTTTGAACCGGGCATTGGCTGTTGATATAGCGGGTCAGGGTTGCCAGTTGCTCTTCGGTCAAATCGCCATCGATGACGATGTCTGTGTTCATGGTGAGGTCGAAGTCGCTTCCTTTTTGGTCGAAATCAGAATCGAGCTTAATTTCGATATTGCGCACAGGAAGGTCGTGCTTGTCAATATACATGCGTGCGACCATTGCCTTGCAGCCTGCAAGTGCAACCATCAGCATAGCGCCTGGAACGGCGCCGGTGTCATCGCCACCTGCTTCAACAGGTTCGTCCATGACATATTCGTGTCCCATTACGTTGGTTACGACTCTGAATTTATCTGTACATTCTGCGGTTAAAGATAATTGGATTCCCATTTTTCTCCTTTAGGGGGTTTGTTTATGAAAAGTTTCACAATCAACTTTCTGAAATGAGTATACCATTAAACGGGAAGCGGGAAACGGGGAGCGGGGAGCGGGAAAAAGGAAAGCAGGAAACAGGAAAGCAGGAAACAGGAAAGCAGGAAAGCAGGAAACAGGTAAAAGGAAGCGGGAAATGGGAAAAAGGAAACGGGAAAAAGGAAAGCAGGAAACAGGAAAGCAGGAAACAGGTAAAAGGAAACGGGAAATGGGAAAAAGGAAACAGGAAAAAGGAAACGGAGAGTGCTCTTTCGAGTAAATTCGGTAGAGGTGGGTCCAAATTACGAATGCTCAATAATCCGTAACTCAGTTTGACCCACCTGTGCAATTTTTCTTTTGCAAGCTTGATGCTTAGACCTCAGGACCACCAGTTACCCGTGAGAAGTTTGAACGTTTTGGAAAGTTGTTTTTTTGATTGCGCAATCAATTTGCGGGTTTTGGCTAAGACCTCATTGCCCCAGATATAGGCTTTGTTTTCGGGGTAGTAACCCAAAAGGGGGATGACTTTTTCTTTTTCCTGGGTATGGAAGGCTCGCATGACTGCTTTTAATAATTTGAGAGGGCTGCCGGTCGAGGTGCTGCCTTTATGGATGATAAAAACGGTAAACTCATCATCAACAACCAGCGGTTTTTCATCTCTGATGAGGCGCAGCCACAAACTATACTCCACAACTTCGTCTTTGCCCTCGTTAAACCCTCCATATTGGTTGACAAATTCACGTTTCATGAAAGTGTTTTCATGGGAGATGAAATTCATAGCCGAGAGGGCAATCTGTGGGTCGGAGCGCAGAAGCAGTGTTTGAGGCAAGACAATTGTTTTACCCGCGAATTCGATTAAGAAGTTACCGGTTACCCAGTTATTATTAGGATTATCTTGAAAATAAGCAGCCACTCTTGCCAGCGCGTTGCGATCTAAATAGTAGTCATCGGAATGCAAATAATGAATGACATCCCCACTTGCCATTTGGGTTCCGACATTGAGCGCATTGGCCACGCCATTTGGTTCAGATTGAAAAAATTTTATTGGATAGCGACCTTTATTTCGCTCGATGTATTCGTTGATAATCTGTAGGGTTGAATCTGTAGAAAAGCTATCGTTAATAACATGCTCGATCTTCAGATAAGATTGGCTTTCTATGCTTTTTAAAGCTTTTTCAAGAAATAGCTCGCTATTGTAGGTGCAAGTAACGATGCTAATTGTGATGTTTTCCATTAATTAGAGACCTCAAAAAGTTTAAAACTTTAAATGCATTATAAGCTATTTTTACTTCTACAAACAAAGGGCAGGGGCCTGTATATAAAAGTAATTACAAATGTCCTATAGCTGGCAAGATAGAAATTTCCCATTGTGAAAAAAGTGGCAATTCTCGGAATTGCCCTGCCCAAATTTGAGCATTCGGGTTACAATATTGCTAATGGGGCTGCGAACCAGGCAGCTCTGTTTTACTACGTGAAAATAGAGAACGAGAAGTCCTTTATTATTGAACAGGAGATAAACTAATGAAACGTCAAATGGTAATGACCGATGCCAACGAGGCGACCGCCCATGTGGCGTATCGTCTCAACGAAGTAATCGCCATTTACCCAATTACGCCGTCTTCCGGCATGGGTGAATTTGCAGACCAATGGGCTGCCGAAGGTGTGAAAAACATCTGGGGCTCCGTGCCGACTGTTGTTGAAATGCAATCAGAAGGTGGCGCTGCCGGTGCCGTACACGGTGCTCTGCAAGCCGGTTCACTTTCGACCACTTTTACAGCCTCCCAAGGTTTGTTATTAATGATTCCTAACATGTACAAAATCGCCGGCGAACTTAGCCCGGTTGTTTTCCATGTTTCCGCACGCTCTTTAGCCGCTCAGGCATTGTCCATTTTTGGCGATCATTCCGACGTTATGGCTGTTCGCCAAACCGGTTGGGGTTTGCTTGCCAGCAACAACGCCCAAGAAGCTCAAGATACAGCATTGATCGCTACCGCCGCTTCTTTGCGCTCTCGCATTCCTTTCGTTCACTTCTTCGACGGTTTCCGTACTTCTCATGAAATCAACAAGATCGAACGCCTGGAAGATGACGACTTGCGCGCGATGATTGATGAAGAATCAATTCTCGAACACCGTGCCCGCGCTTTGTCTCCGGACACTCCCTTCATTCGCGGTACTGCACAAAACCCCGACACTTACTTCCAGGGTCGCGAAACTGTCAACCGCTTCTACCCCGAAGCAATTCGGATCGTCCAGGAAGAAATGGATCGTTTTGCCGATTTGACCGATCGCCAATATCATTTGGTTGAATATTATGGTGCCAAAGATGCCGATCGCGTTGTCGTGATTATGGGCTCCGGTGCTGAAACTTCTGCAGAAGTTGCGAAATATCTGAACGCTCACGGCGAAAAAGTTGGTGTGATTGTTGTCCGTTTGTATCGCCCCTTCCCGGTTGAAGCTTTCTTGAACGCTATCCCCGCTTCTGTCAAAAAGATTGCTGTTCTTGACCGAACAAAAGAACCCGGTTCGATTGGTGAGCCTCTCTTCCAGGATGTTGTCAATGCACTGAGTACCGGAATCAACGAAGGCAAAGTTGCCTGCGCTTCGATGCCCTTTGTGAGCGGCGGACGTTATGGTTTGTCTTCCAAAGATTTCACTCCTGCCATGGTCAAGGGTGTTTTCGACGAATTAGACAAAGACCAACCCAAAGAACATTTCACGGTTGGTATTGTTGATGACGTTACCAATTTGAGCATCGATTACGACCCCAGCTTTGAAGTTTTGGACGAAAAAGTAATTCAGGCGATGTTCTTTGGCTTAGGTTCTGACGGTACCGTTGGAGCAAACAAAAACTCGATTAAGATTATTGGCGAAGAGACCAACAACTTTGCTCAGGGTTATTTTGAATATGACTCTAAAAAATCCGGTGGTGTAACGGTTTCCCACTTGCGCTTTGGTCCCAATCCAATTCAGGCTCCCTATTTCATTTCTGATAACGAAGCCAACTTTGTTGCTTGTCACCAAGTGAGCTTTATTGATCGCTTCGATTTGCTGAAGTACTCCCGCCCGGGTTCTGTTTTCTTGTTGAACACGATTTCGAGCCCCGAAGAAGTTTGGGATACTTTGCCAGTTGAAATGCAAAAAGACATGATTGCAAAGAAAATCAAATTCTACATCATCGATGGTTACAAGGTTGCCGAAGCGACCGGTATGGGTAATCGCATCAATACCATTATGCAGACTTGTTTCTTCGCTATCAGTGGCGTTTTGCCGGCTGATGAAGCCATAGCCGCGATCAAGGGCTCAATTGAGCACACTTATGGCAAAAAGGGCGAGAAAATTGTTCAGATGAACTTCCATGCTGTCGACCAGGCAGTTGCGAACATGATTCAGGTCAACTATCCTCAAGAAGTTACCAGCAAGCACAGTCGCCGAAAACCTGTTCCTGCCAATGCTCCCGTCTTTGTGAAAGAAGTTTTGGGCGAAATGATTGCCCGCAACGGCGATGCTATCCCGGTAAGCCAATTCCCGGCTGACGGAACTTATCCTTCCGCTACGACAAAATGGGAAAAACGAAACATCGCCCTCGAAATCCCGGTTTGGGAACCCGATCTCTGTATTCAATGCGGCCGCTGTTCCTTCGTCTGCCCTCATGCTGCGATTCGAACCAACATTTACCCAACAGCATTGCTTGAAAACGCTCCTGCAACTTTCAAGAGCAAAGCTTCAAGTCATCGTGATTTCAAAGATGGTTATTCCTGGACGGTTCAGGTTGCACCCGAAGATTGTATCGGTTGTGGCCTTTGTATTGAAAACTGCCCCGGAAAAGACAAAACTGATCCTACTCGCCATGCAATCAACTTTGGCGCACAGGCTCCTATTCGCGACAGCGAAGTTGAAAATTGGGATTTCTTCCTCAATCTGCCTTTGATCGATCGCGAAGCAATTAAACCGACCAACATCAAGAACAGCCAGCTGCTCGAGCCACTCTTTGAGTTCTCGGGTGCTTGCGGCGGTTGTGGTGAAACTCCCTATGTCAAGTTGGCAACCCAACTCTTTGGCGATCGCATGGTTGTTGCAAACGCGACCGGTTGTTCCTCCATTTATGGCGGCAACCAACCGACCACACCCTGGGCTATCAACCAAAAAGGTAAAGGTCCCGCTTGGTCAAACTCTTTGTTTGAAGATAACGCAGAATTTGGTTTAGGTATGCGCCTTTCTGTGGATAAATCAACCGAATTTGCTCGCGAATTGGTTGGCAAACACGCCGATATCATCGGTGGTGAATTGGTTGAAGCTTTGTTGAACGCCGATCAGAGCGAAGAAGCCGGCATCAATGCACAGCGCAAACGTGTTGCTGAGTTGAAAGCCAAACTTGAAGGTCAGGAAGATGACGAACTGAAACAATTGAACGCCATCGCCGATTACCTGGTCAAGAAAAGTGTTTGGATTATTGGTGGTGACGGTTGGGCTTATGACATTGGCTACGGTGGTTTGGACCATGTTTTGGCATCCGGACACAACGTCAATGTTTTGGTTTTGGATACCGAAGTATATTCCAATACCGGTGGTCAGAGTTCTAAATCAACCCCGATCGGTGCAGTCGCGAAATTCGCTGCCAACGGCAAGGAACGCCCCAAGAAAGATTTGGGCATGATTGCTATGACCTACGGCAATATCTACGTTGCCCGGGTTGCAATGGGTGCCAGCGATGCTCAGACGCTGAAAGCTTTCAACGAAGCTGATGCTTATGACGGACCTTCCCTGATTATTGCTTACTCCCACTGTATCAATCATGGTATTGATATGAAGATGGGCTTGGTTCAACAGAAATTAGCGGTCAATTCCGGTGCCTGGGTGCTCTATCGCTATGATCCCCGTTTGATGGCAGAAGGAAAGAACCCCTTGCAGCTCGATTCCAAGAAACCGACTGTTAAAGTTTCTGAATATGCATACAATGAAAACCGCTACCGCATGTTGCTCCGTCAAGATGAGGAACGCGCTGAAGAATTGATGCGTAAGGCTGAAATTGATTCCGATCGCCGCTGGACGCTTTACAGCCAGATGGCCGACATGGATTATTCCAGTTACAAACTCGATTTGAACCAGGACGCACCGGTTGCGGAAGGTGTCCCGGCTGAAGCATCGGAAGGATGGGCAGGTCCCAAGGGTACAACCCCTAATGCTGAGCCCTTTCCCGAATCAGCCACCAAAGAACCCTCCAGCGACCCAGCCCTGACCCCAGCCGACCCGCCCGAACTGAACAAAGCCGGGAAAAAGGCTGATGACGAGCTGAAAAGCACTCACCAAAACAAATCCAGCTCTAAAATTTAGGATTTGAGCGATTTGAGAACGAATAAAGGAGACCTGAAAAGGTCTCCTTTTTGTTTGGACGAAGGCTCTCGGAGGGAAATTTAATTTTGAAGGATAAATTTGCTGACCCATGTCCTATTCACCAGCAATTCTCAATATGAAATAATCATGATTCATTAGCGTAATAAACCAGCAAAAACCCAACAGACACATTGTAAATTATGCAATACATACAAGGGTAGGGGTGGGTCCCAATCACGAATGCTCAATAATCCCTAACCCAGTCAGACCCACCCGCGCAAGAAGTGCGAAAAACATTGAAAAACATATTATTTCCCTGATTCCAACAGGGCGGGTTTTCCTAATTGGGTAAGTTCACAAGGCTCACGAATTGAACCCGCCCCTACCCTGGTAATATTATATAAATAATTAATTAATATTGTATTCCTGTTAGGGCCTGATGTGGTTTCACTAATACTTTTGTTAATGATGAGGGCAGTTCCATAATGAGAATTGCTGCTTTATCCCCTACGCTATCCCTTGCTCTCATCGACCGAATCGTCTAAAATCTACTCATGAAATTTGACGTTTTTAGCCTTTTTCCTGAAGTCTTTGAGCCATACCTTGAGGTGAGTATTCTCAAACGGGCGATTGCCAATGGTTTTATTGAGGTGCAAAGCCATAATATTCGCGATTGGGCAACCGACAAGCATCACACAACTGACGATACGCCCTATGGCGGTGGTGGTGGCATGGTGATGAAACCGGAGCCTGTCTTTGCTGCGGTCGAAGAGGTTCTCGGTGCGCCGCCTGCTTGCCCGTTGATTATGCTTTCGCCCCAGGGTGAGGTCTTTAATCAAGCGATGGCTCGTGAACTCGCCCAGGAGGAGCACATCGGCTTGCTTTGCGGTCGTTATGAAGGCTTTGATGAGCGAATTCGCCAGCATCTGGTAACGCGTGTGATTAGCATTGGCGATTACGTCCTGACCGGCGGAGAACTGCCGGCTTTGATTTTGATCGACGCTTTGGCGCGTCTCCAACCCGGCGTTTTGGGTGATAAAGAAGCCACCGATGACGATTCTCATGCCGAGGATGGCTTATTAGAATACCCACAATGGACGAAACCACCCGTTTTTCGTGATTGGGGCGTGCCTGAAGTGATGCAAAACGGCAATTTGCCTGAACAATTAAAATGGAAACGTCAGCAATCCCTGATTCGCACCCTCAATTGGCGCCCTGATTTATTGGAAAAAGCCAACTTGAACGAAAAGGATAAAAAGTTCTTAAAGCAGTACAACGAAGAGGAAACGGGAAACGAAAAAAAGGAAACAGGAAATAGGTAACAGGAAACGGTTTCCTGTTACCTGTTTTCCTGTTACCTTCCCTTATATGCCATGATGTTCGTGAATATATTTCTTTAAATACTGCCCGGTATAGCTATTTTCAACCTGGCAGATTTCTTTCGGAGTGCCGGAGGCGATAATTTCACCGCCTTTGTTTCCGCCTTCCGGACCAAGGTCAATAATCCAGTCGGACACTTTGATGATGTCCATATTGTGTTCAATAATCAAGACGGTATTGCCGCTTTCGACTAAAGCCTGCAAAACTTCAATCAATTTATGCACATCAGCTGAATGCAAGCCAACCGAGGGTTCATCCAAAACGTATAAGGTGCGTCCGGTGGCAACGCGTGAAAGCTCTTTTGCCAGTTTGACGCGTTGGGCTTCACCGCCCGAAAGCGTGGGGGCGGGCTGTCCGAGGTGAACATAGCCCAAACCGACATCGCGCAAGGTTTCCAGGCGCCTTTTGAGCTTAGGGAAAGCGTCAAAATATTCCAAAGCGCTGTCGACGGTCATATCCAAAACATCGGCAATGTTTTTATCTTTGAATCGTACCTGGAGAGTTTCATGGTTATACCGTTTTCCGTGGCAGACTTCGCAAGGGACGTAGATATCAGCCAAAAATTGCATTTCAATTTTCAGTTGCCCTTCGCCCATACAGGCTTCGCAACGGCCACCTTTGACGTTGAAAGAGAAACGCCCTTTTTTGTAACCGCGAATTTTTGATTCGGGTAACTCGGTGAAGAGGTCGCGAATGCTGTCGAAGAGACCGGTATAGGTTGCAGGATTCGAACGCGGAGTGCGACCGATTGGGCTTTGGTCGATATTAATGATTTTATCGAGATTTTCAGCCCCTTCGATTTTCTTATATTTTCCGGCTGTCGTATGCGCTCTCATCAGCTTGCGAGCCAAGGCGTTATAGAGAATATCAACCATCAGCGTCGATTTGCCCGAGCCGGAAACACCGGTTATGCATATCAATTTTCCAAGCGGAATGTCAACATCCACATTTTTAAGGTTGTTTTCGCTGGCTCCTTTAATTTTTAACAGTTTGCCGTTGCCCTCATGCAGATGTTCGGGCAGTGGAACAAACTTCCGGCCGGAAAGGTAATCGCCGGTCAGCGATTCAGGAACCGCTTCAATATCTTCGGGTTTGCCTTCAGCGACCAAATAGCCGCCATGTTCACCTGCACCGGGTCCAAGATCGACAATCCAGTCTGCGTTACGCATGGTTTCTTCGTCATGCTCAACCACTAAAACCGTGTTGCCCAAATCGCGCAAACCCTTTAGGGTGTCAAGCAATTTATCATTATCGTGGGGATGTAAACCGATTGAGGGTTCGTCCAAAACATAGAGGACGCCCATCAACTTTGAGCCAATTTGGGTTGCCAGCCGAATGCGCTGCGCTTCGCCGCCACTCAATGAAGCAGCGGAACGATCGAGCGTCAGATAATTCAAACCAACATCGCCCAAAAAGCTGAGGCGGGCATTGATTTCACGCAATATACGATCAGCGATAGCCCTGTCGCGCTTTTTGAGCGGGCTTTCTTCATTTGAATCGAGTTTTTCGGTCCAGTTCAAAAGACGGTCAATCGGAAAAGCGGTTATATCGATAATGTTTTTATCGTCGATGGTTACGCCCAGCGCTTCTTTGCGCAAGCGCTTGCCACCACATTCCGGGCAGGGTGTTTGCGTGATGTAAGAGTTTAGCTTCATTCGCACCCAATCGGATTGGGTTTCCTGGTAGCGGCGCTGTAAATTGGTTACCACGCCTTCAAAGGGAATGTGGAAAGTACCGGTGCGATTGTTGCGACCTTGATAACTAACCGAAATTTCCTTACCATCCGATCCATAGAGAATCATCTGCTGGACTTTTTTGCTCAATTGTTCAAAAGGCGTCTCAAGGCTAAATTTATACTCCGCAGCCAAAGCCTGAAGCATTTGCCAATGATATCCACCTTCTTCTTTCTCTTCCCAATCAGTTGTTTTAATCGCTCCATCCTGGAGTGAAAGGCTCGGATTGGGAATGACCAGTTTGGGGTCTATTTCTTCGCGAAAGCCAAGCCCTTGGCAAACCGGGCAAGCACCATGCGGCGTGTTAAAGGAGAAGGTCCGCGGTTCGATTTCTATTAAGATTGAACCATGTTCCGGACAGGCTAAATTTTCGGAAAACTGGCGGTCTTCCGGTGGATCGAGGCTAAGATTTTGGACGGTGAGGTAGCCTTCACCAATTCTTAAAGCGGTTTCGACAGAATCGGTCAGACGGGTAATTGCGTTCAGCCGCTCTTCTTCATTTTCAGGATGACGAATCACGATTCGATCAACCACAGCCTCGATAGTGTGTTTTTTATAGCGATCGAGCTCAATTTCTTCATCCAGAGAATAAACCATGCCATTAACCCGCACACGGGTGAAACCCTGTTTGCTAATCTCTTTGAAAAGCGCCTGATAGGTGCCCTTCCGTTCGCGAACCATTGGCGCAAGGATTAAGAGGCGGGAGCCATCCGGCATCGCCATAATTGTGTCCACAATCTCTTGCGCGCTTTGCTTTTGGACCAATCGGCCACAAATTGGACAATGCGGAACGCCAACCCGGGCATAAAGCAAACGGAGATAGTCGAAAATTTCAGTAACCGTGCCGACGGTTGAGCGGGGGTTGTTGGAGGTTGATTTTTGGTCAATTGAAACGGAAGGCGAAAGCCCTTCGATAGAATCGACATCCGGTTTGTTCATTTGCCCCAAAAACTGGCGGGCATAAGAGGAAAGCGATTCAACATAGCGGCGTTGACCTTCGGCAAAAATTGTGTCGAAAGCCAGCGAGCTTTTGCCCGAACCGGAAATACCGGTCAGAACAACCAGCTTATCACGGGGAATTTCGACGTTGATATTTTTTAAATTATGTTCACGCGCACCGATTATGCGCAAGTTATCTTGACTCATTTGTACTTACTCCAAACAATTATTATATCAAATGTTCTATATAATTTGCGAAAAATCGTTCAGGCTTCAGTGAATCTCAAGATGTAAAATATAAACGAGCGTAGGAGAAGGTCCCAATCACGAGCGCTCAAGCATCGCCCACATCCGTAGGGAAAGGACCTTATAACACCCGATGCGAAGCGAGTGGTGCGTCCCTTTCCAGGATAGCGCGGGCGCTATCCCTACGAAAATGATCCTTTGGACAAGTTTTTCTAATTGGGCAATTTTAATACCACTCAATTCGTTCGGGCACGATGCCCGCTCAGGTCTTGAAGCTGCCCTTACCGTTGTAATAAATACAAATAATGAATATTGTGTTTAGGGTTGCTTCTTTTTGGCGTTAACTATTGCTTCGCCAATTAACCCGGCGAGGGTACCAGCTAATAAGACGGACAAACTTGCGACAAGAATCGCGCCAATTTCGCGTCTCAATTTGAAGACCTCCGAGTTTTTCAAGCGTGATTTCAAATCTTCCACAAAGATTCCATCAGGAATATGCCCGCGGAATTGCATGGCTAATTGCTCTTCAAATCTTGTCAATTCATTATCAAAACTCATTCTGTATATGCCTTCCTTTTCATTTTTAACCCCATTTTGGTTTAGAAGATTCGTGAATCGCGATTTTGATTGGCGCGTTCTTTTAGTTCAACCAGTGTGCGGTGATACAAACTTTTAATTGCCCCTTCGGTTTTGCCAAAAATCTTTCCGATTTCCTCATTAGATAATCGATCGACAAATTTCAGGATGATCAAATCTTTTTTTAGGGGCGAAAGGTCGTCAACTAACTTCAACAGAAAAGCTGTTTCTTGTTGTTCTGCTACAAATTCTTCGGGGTATGCCTCCCGATTCGTTTCTATGATTGCCAAATTTTCAATTGATAGTTCTTCAGTTTTGGAACGATCTCGATGGTAATTGGCAACCAAATTATGGGCGATTCGATAGAGCCAGGCTGAAAAAGGTAAGCCCATATGCCGATAGGAATCGATGCTTTTCAGCGCTTTGAAGAAAACCCGCGCCGTCAAATCCTCGGCGTCGCTGGTTGAGCCAACGCGATAATAGATATAGTTGTATATTCTGTCTACATAGCGCTCATAGAGCAAGCCAAAAGCATCCGGATCGGTCTTTGCGGCATTTATCAGAGCAATCTCGTCGCTCAGATCATCTTTTTCTTCAGGCATAGCCTGATTATAAACCAGAACGGGGAGCGGGAAACGAGGGCAGGAAACAGGAAAAAGGAAACGGGAAACGGGGAGCCGGGAGCGGGGAGCGGGATACTGAAGCCAGTCTCCCTGCCCTGATTAATCCATAGAGAAAAAAGACAAATTAAGGTACAATTGCTTCAATGGCGAATTTAGCAACTACATTTAATCAGCTCAACAACCTTCCGGTTGATGACTTGTGTTTTCGTTGCTTAATCAACGAAAATTCGCCCTGTTCCCAAACATTTTACAACAACTCCTCTGCCGCAAGCTCGCGATATAAGCAGAGAGAACAAAATCTATTGAGGTAAGAAACTATGAGCGATTATTTGTTTGAAAAACGTGTTGAAGATTATGACCCCAACGTCAAAAGTCTGGTCGATTTTGAAACCGAACGCCAGGCGCGTCGATTAATCATGATTGCCAGCGAGAGCATCGCACCTAAAGCCGTCCGCGACCTTCTGGCTTCCCCTTTCACCAATATTTATGCCGAAGGCTATCCCAGACCTGAAACGCGCTATCAAGACGAAGACCAAATTATGGACTACGCCTATCAACTTGGTCGCTATCGCCGACACAGTGATGGCCGCTATTATAAGGGCGTCGAATATGTTGACATGCTCGAAGCTCTTGCTCGTCGTCGCGCTGCCATTCTTTTCGCTGCAAACGATTTAATCCCCGACGATCTTTGGGTCAACGTTCAACCGCTTTCCGGTGCACCGGCAAATACAGCAGTTTTTACCGCCTTAATCAAACCGGGTGATTCCATTTTAGGTATGGATCTCTTGCATGGTGGTCATTTGACGCATGGTTCACCGGTTGCCCGCTCGGGTTTGCATTACAAAGCTCATTCTTACACCGTCAATCCTGAAACTGAAAAGCTGGATTACGAAGACATTCGGCGAATCGCCATCGAATGCCAACCGAAGATCATTATTGCCGGTTACACCTCTTATCCCTGGATTCCTGATTGGAAGAAATTCCGTGAAATCGCGGATGAAGTTGGCGCTTACCTTTTAGCAGATATTTCCCACATTGCCGGCTTGGTTGCCGCTAAAAAAGTTCCTTCACCTATCGGCATTGCTGATGTGGTTACCTTTACCACCCACAAGACCCTTTGCGGTCCTCGTGGTGCTGTTGCCATCTGCCATGACCGCGAGTTAGGCGAGAAAATTGACAAGGGCATCTTCCCCGGCGAACAGGGCGGCCCCCATGTCAATAACATTGCCGCAATGACAACCGCTTTCAAGCTTGCCACAACCAATCAATTTGTTGAGTTGCAAGAGCAAACCTTGAAAAACGCCAAGGCTTTCGCTGATGCTTTCAAGGAATTAGGCGTGAATGTTCCCTATAAGGGCACTGACAGTCATATGCTTTTGATTGATTGTAAATCTTACAAAAGTCCCGACGGCGTTCCGCTGAATGGCGATTTGGGAGCCCGGATTCTCGACCTGGCTGGGATTGTGGTTAATCGCAACACCATCCCGGGCGACAAATCCGCCTTACGCTCCAGCGGTTTGCGCATGGGTGCCACCTGGTTGACACAACGCGGCTTCAAAGAAGAGGATTTCCGCAAGATTGCTCAGCTAATTGACCGGCTCTTCAAATCGGTTACCCCCTACTACATGATTGGTCGTACCGGTAACATTACCCGCGCCAAACTTGATTTCCAAACCCTGATGGATATCAATGCCGAGGTTCGTCAAATGGCAGATTCAAAACCCTCAATGGACGAAATTGAACAGAAGCACGGCGCTCCCCATTATTTCTACACCGAAGAACGCTACAGCGCAGCATACGGTGCGATTGAAATGACCGGCGAAACCGTGCGCGCTTTCGTAAACTTCACGATGACCAGTGATGTTGAAGCCCTCAAACCCGGCGAGAGCCAATGCACGATGATGCACACGACTTCCGGTGATATTGAAGGTGTCTTGACCTGCAAATCCCCCCATCGTTTTGTCTTGACCGTTCCGTCTGATAAAGTCGGTTTGGCTGGTTTATGGATTCTTGGTCTTTCTACCGGTTTTATTTTCTATGACGAAGACTTGACTCAAAGAATTCCGGGTCCCATCTCAATTAATAAGGCTGATCCTGTTTGGGATAAACCGGATGGTGACCCAATTGACTTATGCAAACCTTACTTTGTTGGCATGCCAAAAGATCCCGGTCCCTGCAAGGTTCATCCTGAGTTTAAATGGGTAGAACCCGAAAACCAAGAGCTGAAACACACCCCGCTGTATGAAACTCACGTTGCCTTAGGCGCAAAGATGATGCCTTTCGCCGGATGGGAAATGCCGCTTTGGTACAGCTCCGTTTTGCAAGAGCATCTGGCAACCCGTAATGCAGCCGGACTCTTTGATGTAACGCATATGGCAGCCTTTATGGCTGAAGGACCCGATGCAGCGGTCTTCCTCGAATCGGTTTGTGGCAATGACATCCTCTTCCGCAACATCGGTGAATCAGTCTATACCCACTTTATGGATCCCGATGCGAACGTGATTGACGACCTAATCGTCTATCGCCTCGATCGTGAAAAATATCTCTTGGTTGTCAATGCCGCCAACGAAGCCAAAGATTGGGCATGGCTCAATGCTGTCAAAGACGGAACCGTTTTGGTTGACCGCGAACGCCCTTGGGTAACCGCTTTTGGACGCAATGTTATTTTGCGCAACCTGAAAGACCCCAAAGAAGGCAAAGACATGCTCGTCGATATCGCCTTGCAGGGTCCGCTCAGCCGCGATATCCTTTGTGCACTGGCCAGCCCGGCTGAAGAACGCAAGATTCGCCGCCTGAACCGCAATCAACTTTGCGAAGCCGTCGTCGCAGACGTACCGGTGATTGTTTCCCGAACCGGATACACCGGCGAAAAAATGGCTTTTGAACTTTTCGTTCACCCCGATGATGCCGTTCACTTCTGGAATGCCATCATGGAAGCCGGAACACCGATGGGCATGCTGCCCGTTGGACTTGGCGCCCGCGACAGCTTGCGCACCGAAGCCGGCTTACCGCTCTACGGTCACGAAATGGGTGGCGAAATGAATTTGACGATTGGCGAAGCCGGATTCATGCCCTTCCTCAAACTCAATTCCGCTTGGTTTATCGGCCGAGAGGCTTTCGTTAAGCGCGAAGCCAAACGTAAAGGCATTGTGGCTCGCTTTACCTTCGACGAAAAAGCAGTTCGTATGGCACATCCCGGCGATCCTGTGGTCGATATCAAAGGTCGCATGGTCGGCAAGGTTACCAGTTGCGCAATCGACAGTAACGGTTACCTGACAGGGCAGGCTTTCGTTGATAAAAAGACCGCCGTTGAAGGCACCAAGATTTTCATTTTCCAAAACGCACCGGACTGGAAACAAAACGCACCCGCGGATCTCACCCAGGGCGATCGCGTTGCTCTGCCCGGAGCGGCAACAATTGTCAGTCGATATATGAAATAAAGTTTGAAACAGAAAAAGGAGAGTATTAATATGTCAACACCATGGGAACTTCGTTTTGCAAACCGGACTGAGAGAATGAAAAGTTCTTTCATTCGGGAGCTACTGAAAGTTACAAATCAACCGGACGTTATTTCGTTTGGTGGCGGCTTCCCCGCCGGAGAACTCTTCCCTCTGGAAGAAACCCTCGCTGCTTGTGAAAAAGTCTTGCGCGAGAACGGACAAAAAGCACTCCAATATACGACGACTGAGGGCTACGACCCCCTGCGCCAATGGATTGCCGACGACATGAACAAAAACGGCATCAGTGTTACCAAAGACAACATCCTGATTACCTCCGGTTCCCAACAAGCGCTGGATATCATCGGACGGATTTTTATCAACAACGGCGACCGCGTTCTCACCGAAAGCCCGACCTATTTGGGCGCGCTGCAAGCCTGGAATACTTATGGACCGAATTTTGTTACTGCCGAAACCGACGAAAACGGCTTGGTTACCGAAAACCTCGAAGAAGTAATCAAACAAAACATCAAATTCATGTATGTTCTGCCCAACTTCCAAAACCCGCTCGGTGTCACCATGACGCTCGAACGCCGCAAGCAATTGATTGAACTGGCAAGCAAATATGCCGTGCCCTTAATTGAAGATGACCCCTACGGAAAATTGATTTTCGAAGGCGAGCCTTTGCCCTCAATCGCAGTTTTGGATACCGCTTATCATTCCAACGGCAGCGGTGAATTCAACGGAAACGTCATTCACACCTCCACCTTCTCCAAGATTTTGGCTCCCGGCTTACGCATCGGTTGGGTGGTTGCACCGACAACGGTTATGAAGAAAATGGTCCAGGCTAAACAAGGCGCTGATTTGCAATGCTCCACCTTTGATCAATATGTGGCATACGAAATGGCATCGGCAGACTGGTTGCCCGATCACATTGAAAAAATCAAGCGTGTTTACAAAGAACGCCGCGACACCATGCTCAAAGCATTCGAAGATTACATGCCCGAAGGCACAAGCTGGACGACCCCTCGCGGTGGTTTGTTCCTCTGGCTGCGATTGCCGGAAGGTTGCAACAGCATTGAACTCTTCCCCAAAGCGGTTGAAGAAAAAGTTGCCTACGTTCCCGGCGATCCCTTCTATCCCAATGGCGGTCCCGTCAATACCATGCGCATGAACTTCTCGGCAGCCAACCCCGAAAAAATCACCGAAGGCGTCCGCCGTTTGGCAAACATGATTAAAAAATCAATTGCTGAAAAATAAGACTGAGATTCTTTGATAAGGAAAAGGCTAATCCAACCATGGATTAGCCTTTTTAGTTGAAATTTTTAATCATGGACCGTTGGGCGGGATTGAAAATGTTATAACCTTGATATCATTATGCGTTATCCCATTTTCAATACCACTCACTTCGTTCGGGTACGATGCCCGCCGTCGTGAGCCTAAAGATCAAAGTTTGTGTGAAACAGTAAGGCAGGCGGGTTGAAAGGGCGCAAAGTAAGCCACTTTCAATGTTTGAAGCCCTTTCAACCTCGCCCTACGCACTGTTTCCTGTTACCTGTTTCCTGTCAAACCTAAAAAGCATCAATTTCCAGCCAGCGGTCTCCGTCTTTGAAGGCATAAACCGGCAGCCAGGCTAAGCCAAAGGCTTCAATCTGGATATCTTTCTTCAAAGGTTTAACAAAAACCTCTTCGATGATTGCTGTTTTGTTGCTAAGGCTATCTTTGTAAAGCTCAATTTCCTCAGTCATTTTGGCATCCAAAGCCGCCAGCTCGGCATTATATTTCTTAATCATCACTTCTGATTCTTCAACATTTGCTTTGGCGGTGGCGGTCATGCGACGCTTGGTCAAGGAGCTGTTGATGCTCTTTTTCTTGCCGCCAAAGATACCCAAAACGGTTTGAAGTCCGGTTCCGGCTTCTTCAATACGGCGATTGTTGAGAACCTGTTTGTCACGATCCAACTCAAGTTCTTCTTTGAGCAATTTATCTTCAATCGATTTCTTCTGTTTGGCAAATTTCGCCTTAATTGCTTCCAAAGCTTTGTCTGCATTACTGCTTCCGGCATCCTGACTGCGGTTAATAAAGTCTTCTTTACTCTCGCCAGCTTCCGATACTATTTTTAAGTCAGGGTTGCGGTAGAGCGTGAGTTGACGGTTACGATAAAGCCATTCTGTAAAATCGCTTGCGAGACTGCTGATGTTTTTTTCGTCATCAAATGGATAAGATAATTCGGCAAAACTTGCCCCCGGTAAAGGCTGAGCTTCAAATTCGTTTGCCGGAATTTCGTCAACGAGAAAATCCTGCCATTGTACTAAACCGCGCTTGTTCATTTCAGGCAATAAGACGGTCAGCCTTTCCTGACTATTGACGTTATAACTGCGGTTGGCGTACCAAATTTGCGCCTTGCCAATCAAAGCCGGGCGGTAGTGATAGAGCGGTCGTTCAGCTGCGTCAATTCCACGCTTAGCCGCTTCTTCATAAGCAACACCCAGTCCCTTTTTGACCGGCAGATAGAAAACGGGTACTTTTGAGCCTATGACCGGTTCGGTCGCTTTTCCGGGCATATTCCCGGTTGCTCCGCCGGTGATTTCGCTCTTGGTGACGGTTTGGGAGCTTCCGTTTTGCGCTGCTGAAAGCATGCGCAGGTCAGCGCCAACCAAATGATTCAAATCGGCCAATTTGTCGCGGGTGATTGGACCCGGCAGGTAGTTCATCGCCCAACGGGTGGTGAAAATCTCGGGTCCTTTGGCATGGACACTGTGCAATAAGAAAACACGCTTACCAAGCGAGGAAATTGCATTATCAAAATAGCTCCGGTCAAAACTGCCGGAAACGTTGGTCAGACCATCGAGGAGACGTTGTTTGTCCTGATCGGTTTGCAGCTTGCCGATAATCCAGGTTCCGGTGTTTGAAAGTGCTTTATAGTCGAGGTCAATCGGGTTTTGGGTGGAAAGCACCAAGCCAAGTCCAAAAGCGCGGGCTTGTTTGAGCATACGAAGGATAATCGGCTTACTGGGCGGGTTGGCAACCGGTGGGAGATAGCCAACGATTTCGTCAAAATAGACCAAAGCGCGCAAATCGCTCGTTCCGGCTTGGGTTCGCATCCAGGTTTCGATGGCGGAATAGAGCAGGGTGATAAAAAACATGCGTTCAGCGTCTGCTAAATGCGCCAGGTAAAAGACACTGTGTTTCGGTTTTCCGTCAGGAGAATAGAGCAGACTTTGAATGTCGAGCGGCTGACCTTCGAGCCAGCTTTCGAAAGATGGAGCGGCGATAAAGTTGTTGAGCAGCATCGCCAACTCGAAACGTTCTTTTTCGGGATAAAGCTTCGAGACCGAGAAGACACCCAATTTTTCAAAAGGCGGGTTTTGCACCTGTAAAATCATGCTCTCAAGGTCGAGGTCTTCGCCCTTGCTCCAGGCATTTTCAAAAATGTTCGCCAACAGAATGTGCTCCCGAGAACGAACCGGGTCGATATTTTTGAAACCGACTAATTCGAGCAAAGCGGTAACCGTGCTGGAAATCGCTTCGCGTAGCATTTCTTTGTTTTCGCCCCAATTGATTGTCGGAGCCTTGAGCGAAGAAAGAATGCTCACCGGAATAGCAGAATCAGATCCGGGTGAGTAGATGACGTAATCGACAGCCTCTGAGAGTTTTTCCATGCGATCGCGGTCAATTCCGGAACGTTCGGTTCCTTTTTTCCAGTTCGCGGCGGCAGCTTCGGCGGCTTCTTCGACAGTTTGCCCTTCGCGCTTAGCTGCATCGGCATCAACCCAAGGGGCAAAATCGCTCGCTTTAAAATCGGGGAAGTGCAGCAAATGATTGGTCAGGTCGCCTTTTGGGTCAATCAAAATAGCCGGAATACCCTTCAGCGCAGCTTCCTCAAGTAGAATGATACCCATACCGGTCTTGCCCGAACCGGTCATGCCGGTGATAACTGCATGGGTTGTGAGATTTTGTGGGTCGTAATAAGTCAGCTTGTCGGGAACGATCCCCGCTTCTTTGAGATCGTAGCTATTTCCAAAATAAAATTCGGAGGGATTAATTTCCATAATGATGAGCCCTTTCTGTCCTAACTGGTGAAGGTATTATAGTTTATTCAGAGCAAATAAGGGACTGATTTACAGGGATTGATAGGGGGGAACAGGGAAATAGAAACAGCAAAAACTATCCTGCGAAATGTAAACTGCCCCCTGACAGCTATTCATTTCGATAAAGTGCGTCGTTGAGCATGTCCGAAATCAGATAATAATTTGGCATTAAGACCCAGGCTCCGTCATAGGTAATAAAATCGGCTGCCATATCATTCGTCACGGCAAAACGGCGAATGTTCTCCGTATTCATCAAAGGTTCCGCCATCGGCAAGAGCGACAAAACTTGTGTCAATGGAATATCGGTGTCAACATATTCCCGATACAAACTGTAGAGCTCGGGGACCTTTAGCAGCATATCTAAATTCATGGCTCTCTTGAAAATCGCCATTACCACATCCTGTGCGCGCCGGTTTCGATCGAAATCTGAGGTAGTCAGGCGCGAACGCGCATAAAACAAAGCTTCACCGCCAGTCATATGCGTCAAACCTGGTTCAACCACACACCATTGGCTCAGATATTCCCCACAACTATCTTCCAGCCTTTGGGTAACCTCAACGTCAATCCCACCAATGCTGTCAATCACATCTTTAAATCCATTGTAGTTTACCATCATATAATAATCAGGCTTAAAACCAAAATTCGCCTGAAAAGTCTCTTGCATCAGCGGAAATTTGCCCAATTGCCAGACGGTATTTATCCGGTTAGACCAATAGCCCGGGATTGAAATATATAAATCCCTCGGGAAAGAAATCAGGCTGACGGTTTGGTGTTTGGGATTGATCGAAAGGAGGATAATGACATCCGTGCGGAAGTTGTTCTCGCCAAAATCATCTGTTCCCAGCATCAAAATGTTAATCTGCTTCTCCGGCAATTCGGCCTGGGGGATCACCGGAACGGGTGTCGGGGTAAACATCGGCTGCGGGATAAGCTCAATGCTGCCATCTTCCTGGACATTGGCGAATGAATTCGGCTGGAAGGGCGTTGGGCTTGCTTCCATCCCTCTCAGGCTGATTTGCCAGGGTGAATTATCGGAATGTGCCATAGCGTTCACGGCGACAGTCCCCAAAACGACGCCAACCATCGAAATGCAAATGATAAAAATGACTGTGAGTGTTACAGATTGATATTTTTTTAATCGCATAGCTATCTCTCTATGGTCTTTCTTCATCGACGGTTTTGGTTTGGTCGGTCAGTTTTTCTAAAAGCTGGCTGGCTTGATCGATGGTGTTTTTTAGGCGGGATGTTTGTTCCGAATTTTGGTTTAATCGCTCTTCGAGTTGCTTTTTTTCGAGGCGCAGGTTTTCAAGTCCGGCAAGATCAGCCTCGTTTTTTACTATTGTTTTTTGAAGTGCTTCCATCTCAGCTTCGACCGATTTTTGGCGTTCAGCCCAATCGGCAATTTCGTCTTTCCAGGCTTTTTGCGTCTCTTGCAAACTATGCCTGAGTTCTGCCTCTTGCTTTTCAGATTCAGTAAAAGCCGAATTGAGCGCTGCAACTTCTTTTTCCGATTCAGCAAGCAAAGCCCGCAGATTTTCGATTTGCCCTGCGTCTGCTTCAAGCTGATTTGCGTTGTCGAGAATCCGCCTCAGATTATCTTGCAAGTGATCCAATTTTTCAAGATCACTCGCTTGCCAAGCTTTCTTGGTGTAAGGGCTTAGTGCCAAAATTGCCCATTCGGGCTGATTTGGAACGGACTTGAGCGGATAGAGCAAGAGATTTCCCAGTTGATTATAGCTGATTGCTTCCATTAAATAGGCTTTCTCGCCCTTCAGCTCATGCTCATCGTTGGAAATTAATGGCTCATGGCTTGCAAATTTTTGAAGAAGATGGGGCAAGTTTTCCACCCGTAGAAGGATGCTCTTGTTGTGTTCTTCTCGAATCAGGTCATAAGGCGCAATCAGGCTAAGCTGCTTTTCAAGCGGTTCATAGCGCAAGAAGCCCAGCAAATCGGCCATCAAATAGAGGCTCAAGCTGTGGCTTAAGGCTTCTTCCACCTGATTTTGCCGCGGTTGTAAGGAAAGATCAAGGAAAGCATTGGCAAGCTTTGCCTGTAATTCTTCTTCTTTGGTATTGCGGGGTATCGTCTGCGTTTTGGATTTGTCGGAACGGAAAACAGCCCACAAGAGCGCCAGCACAATAGCAAGCACGAGGCAAGTTAAGAGAAGGTTAGTTTGCAATAGACGAAGCATACTCATAATTCCTGCGGTTATCCGTGCAAGAATTATACCTTGCTCATCGGCTGTCTGTTGTCTGCTGGCAACTTCCAGCAATTCTCAATAATCCACCATCGGTAAGGGCAAGTCCCAATCACAAATGCTCAATAATCCCCCACATCCGTAGGAAAAAAGGCCCTATAGCCCACATCCGTAGATACCGTCTTGGATGTCAAGGGTTTTTGACCCTAATTTGTGCATAATTAGGGTCAAATGCTTTTCCTGACTTCAAAACGCCATACATCTGAACAACCAATTTTCGCATCGCAGCTACGTTATT
>Ga0265295_1001569_pt1 | contig 39788 bp, 33 predicted proteins | sample Munlansysbiofilm_FD_192503 | JGI IMG/M metagenome (GOLD analysis project Ga0265295, IMG submission 192503) | Leachate microbial communities from a municipal landfill in Southern Ontario, Canada - Methane capture system biofilm | ecosystem: Engineered > Solid waste > Landfill > Unclassified ... | reverse complement strand
CTATTAAATCTCCCGATTCAATAAATTCATCTGTTACCTTATATGCTTGGTCGAGATATCCTCCCCCATTTCCTCTAAGGTCGAAGACAAGGTTTTTCATTCCCTTAGCCTTAAGATTTCTAAGAGCTTGATTAACCTCCTTTGCAGTTGTTTGAGAGAATTGTGAGAGTTTGATATATCCAGTTTTAGAGTCAATCATTCCAAAATAATCTACACTGAATGTAGGTATAGCATCTCTTGTAATATTAAATGAAATCAAATCCTTAACTCCAGAGCGTTTAATCCCAAGCTTAACCTTAGAACCTTTTTTGCCCTTTAGCAAAGACATTACATTCTCATTCTTAATCCCATTTCCTGCATAATTACTATCATCTACCATAACTATTCTATCCCCTGCCATTACCCCAGCCTTTGAAGAAGGACCAGAGGCAATAGGTTGAACAACAACAATGGTATCATCTATAATACGAAATTGGATTCCAATCCCATCAAAACTTCCACTAAGTGTTTCTTGTTCCTTACGATTTTCTGAGGATGTAAGGTAGTTGGAGTGAGGGTCTAATTGCTGAAGGAAATTAGCTATAGCCTTATCAGCAAGAGAGTCTATATCTACCTTATCCACATAATCGTTATTAATATAATCCAACACATAATTGAATTTATCAGATACACTAATACGATTAATCTTAACCCCAAAACTATCAGAGCCTGGCTTAAGTGTATAACCAATAAGAGCTCCTATAATTAGGGATATGGCAATTATTAATGGAAGTCTTGACTTTTTATTCATTAATCGTGCTTTTCAGGTTTCATTTGAGGGAAGAATAATACATCTTGAATTGAGCTGCATCCTGTCATAAACATTGTAAGACGGTCTATTCCTATTCCCATTCCAGAGGTTGGTGGCATACCATATTCCAAAGCTCTTACAAAGTCATAGTCAATAAACATTGCCTCGTCATCTCCTCTTTCTTGAAGTTTAAGCTGTTGTTGGAAGCGGTCTAATTGGTCAATTGGGTCGTTAAGTTCTGAGTATGCATTTGCTAATTCCTTTCCATTTACAAATAACTCAAATCTTTCTGTAAGCTCTGGATTATCTCTATGTTCCTTTGTTAGTGGAGACATCTCCTTTGGATAGTCATAAATAAAGGTTGGTTGGATATAGTGGTGCTCACATTTTTCTCCAAATATCTCATCAATTAGCTTTCCCTTGCCCATGGTTGAATCTACCTCGATATTCATTTTCTTACAAGCAGAGAATAATTCCTCCTCGCTCATTTTTGTAATATCGTAACCAGTATGTTCAAGAATTGCTTCGCTCATTCTTACTCTCTTATAAGGTCGAGAAAAGTTTATTTCATTTTCTCCTATTTTAAACTTAGTATTAGGGTTTATTGCAAGAGCTACTCTCTCAATCATTTCCTCAGTCATATCCATCATCCAGAAATAATCCTTAAAGGCAACATATATTTCCATACAAGTGAATTCAGGGTTATGTGTTCTATCCATTCCCTCGTTACGGAAATTCTTAGAAAACTCATATACTCCATCAAAACCTCCAACAATTAGACGTTTTAAATATAATTCGTTTGCAATTCTTAGGTAAAGAGGAATGTCGAGTGCATTATGATGTGTTATAAATGGTCTTGCAGCAGCTCCTCCTGGGATTGGTTGCAATACTGGAGTTTCAACTTCCAAATAACCTCTTTCATTAAAGAAATCACGAATAGTATTTATTATCTTAGTTCTTTTTATAAATACTTCCTTAATTTCAGGATTTACAATTAAATCTAAGTATCTTTGGCGGTATCTTTGTTCTGGATTAGTAAATGCATCGTAAATAACTCCATCCTTTTCCTTAACTACCGGCAAAGGACGAATGCTCTTTGAAAGCACTATAAGTTCTTTTACATGGATTGAGATTTCCCCCATTTTGGTAATAAAGACAAAACCCTTAACACCTATGATATCTCCAATATCTAATAGTTTTTTAAATACTGTATTATACATGGTCTTGTCCTCTTCTGGGCAAATATCATCTCTCTTTATGTAGAGTTGAATCTTTCCAACTGAATCCTGAATAACTGCAAAGGCTGCAGCCCCCATAATTCTACGAGACATTATCCTCCCTGCTATACTTATCTCTTGATAAAGTGTTTCATCCTTTGGGTAATTCTCAAGAATCTCACTGCTATTCACATTAACCTCAAAAAGGTTTGCAGGATATGGATTTATCCCTAATTCTCTCATCTGCTCTAAGGATTGACGACGAAATAATTCCTGTTCGCTAAGTTCTAAGCTCATTTATTATATTATTTTTAATTCTAATACTTACTAATACAAGAGTGCAAAAATAGCAAATTATTTCAAATCTGGAAAATCAAATGAGAATTAGCTAATTAGAACGGTTTTGTATTAGTTTTCCTGACTCTAAGGTATAATATAGTTTATTTCCTTTTAATATTTCTTCGTCATGCTGGCCAGGATTTATTACAATTAAAGGAGTTTCAAAAGATATATAAGTTTTCTGTGTTGTTTCTAAAATTGTAATATGCTTCAATATACTACAATAATCCATCTTCTCTTTTTCGTTTAGCATATAGGCTGCTATACATATTTGACCAATATGTTTAAAACTTCCTTTTTCAATTAAAAACAATTCTGCACCATGACTATACTCCTTGTAATTATTAATAATCAAATATGCTCTATTGCTTTTCGAATTAGTAAATACCTCAAAGTCCAATACTGCATCTTGGATTAATGAATTATAAGTATAGTTTCCTTTACCAGAAAAATTTATTTTTGGAGTTCTTGCCTCTGAATTTATTCCCATCTTAGCAATAAACTCATCCTTATTTATCTTGAAACTAATCTCATTATTATTCTTTTTCTTTTCTATTTTATAAAAAGACTGGGAATAAGTATTTGAGATTAGACCTAAAAAGAAGAAGAGAAATAGGAGTCTAAAGATTATTGATTTAGTAATTATTGTTTTCATATTCTAATTTATTTTGATTTCATTTCCTTCCTTGTCGTAGAATTTTACTCCCGATTCCCTTGCTTTAATTATAGAGCCATCCTCTGAATACTCTTCAAATCCATCCTTTTGACCCTCTTGTGTAAAGTATTCCCAAATGCCAACCTTATTATCATTTTTATATTTGCCCTTTACCTGAGTCTTCCCATCTTCATAGTTAAGGAAAAACACACTGTCCTGCATTCCTTGTCTGAAAAAATTATAGGAAGTAATATTCCCATTCTCATAAAAGGACTTAACCTCTCCATCCAAGGCTCCATCCTTAAAATTTCTTTCCTCAAATAGTTTATAGGATTGATAAAATCGAAATTCCTTAATAATATCTCCTTTTTGTATTCTAATCATTGCAATATATCCATCAGGATAATATGCTGTTTCTAAAACTTTATCCTTCTTGGATACTATAACCTCCTTCTTTGGAGAATACATTTCTATGCTCTGAGAGTCTTCTTTATACTCAATTTTCAAAGATAATACCCCATTTTCATAATAGTATTTCCATGCACCCTGCCTTAAATTGTTTTTATACTTTCCCTCATATCTTAGAGTGCCATTTTCATAATACATTTTTTCTCCTACTCTTTTCTTTATTCCATCTTCATTTTTTATGAAATAAATCAATTTTGGTTTCTGTGAATCGTAGTATTCTACAATTTCCTTAGTATTTTTACTACATGAAGTAAATAATGCACTTATTAGAATAATTGATAATGCTCTTGTAATTAATGCTTTTACAGTTTTTGAACTCATATTTAATATTTTTTGGAATGAAATCTGCGGCAAATTTAAGAATAAAATCATATATTTGCAGCGTAATTGTAAACCAAATAAAAAATAAAAAGTCATGGCTTATAAAATTAGCGAAGATTGTGTTGCTTGCGGCACTTGTATTGACGAATGTCCAGTAGGAGCTATCTCTGAAGGAGATATCTATAAAATTGACCCATCAGCTTGTACTGATTGTGGTGCTTGTGCAGACGTATGTCCTGTAGAGGCTATTCATCCTGAATAATCTGGATTAAATCGAAGTAAAAAGCCCCAGTTGAATACAATTCTTCGGGGCTTTTTTCGTTTTATACATTTACTGATAGGAATTTAACACTAAAAGCATATTATGGATTATAAAGAACTCGGAAAAAAAATTCAAGAGAAAACAATATTGAATAATATAGTAAATGAAAATACTACTCAGGCTTTCTCGATGTTTAAGGAAACTGCTAAATCTATTTCAAAGGATTTGGAAAAGGAATTTCCAGATATCAACACAGGCTTTACTGATAAGGGAGAATTTGAGTTTGAAATAAGATTTGGAACAGATGTTTTGGTCTTTCTAATGCATTCTAATGTATTTGAGTTTTCGAGAATGCATGATGTAATGCAGCTGCCTTATGTTAAGCAAGACAAGAAACGCTCCTATTGTGGAATGATTAGTATTTATAATTTCCTCGCTGATTCATTCGATTATAATAGGATAATGGACTATGGTTATCTTATTGCAAGAATATTTGTGAATAACGAAAATCACTACTTTATAGAAGGCAAAAGAGAGGTTGGAGCCCTTTATACAAGCTTTAGCCACACTATAGTGGATAATGATTCGGTAAGGGATATAATTATGTCTTCTATGGATTACACTAACAGTTTTGATTTGCTGACTCCGCCTTTTGATGAGGTTAAAATAATTTCTGTGGATGAAATAAACTCTAAATTCAATGCAAAGCGTCAAATTACTGCAAAAAGATTAGGGTTTGAATTTAAGCAAGATAAAGATTAATAAGCAAGATTTCTTGATTTTTTTTCATCAAAAGTTTGGTAGTAATAAAAAAGATTGTAATTTTGCACCCACAAATCCTATGCCCCGTTCGTCTAGTTGGCCTAGGACGCAAGATTTTCATTCTTGAAATCAGGGGTTCGAATCCCCTACGGGGTACTAAAAAAGATTAATAAAGATTATGGCAAATCATAAGAGTGCAATTAAGAGAATTCGTTCAAACGAAAGAAAGAGAATAGCTAACCGTTACTACGCAAAAACTATGCGTAACGCTTTAAGAGATTTTCGTGCTACAGAAGATATGGCTGTGGCTCAAGAAAAACTACCTTCGCTTATCTCTTCAATTGATAAATTAGCTAAAAGAAACGTTATTCACAAGAATAAAGCAGCTAATTTGAAATCAAAGTGTATGAAAAAGATTGCAGTTCTTTAGTAATTGATCTAAGGTATTAAAAGCCCTGCCTGAATAGGTTGGGCTTTTTTTGTATATATAATTTTTCTAATCTATGATTAAATACGTTGATACACATTCTCATCTTTACTCCGAAGAGTTTAATGAAGATATCTTATTAGTTATTCAAAGAGCTAAGGAAAATGGGTTAATAAAAATTCTATTGCCTAATATCGATTCAGCCTCTATTGAGCCAATGTTCTCTCTATGCCAAAAAGATGATATTTTCTATCCTATGATGGGGCTTCACCCTACCTCAATTGACCAAAACTATAAAGAAGAGCTTAAGAAAATTCAAGCCCATATTGATGATAAATCAATAATTGGAATTGGGGAGATAGGTATAGATCTTTATTGGGATACAACATTTATTAAAGAACAAATCGAGGCATTTGAGATACAAGTTATTTGGGCATTGGAGAGAGATCTGCCTATAATTATCCATAATAGAAAAAGCTTCGACGAAGTGTTTGCCTCTTTAATCAAGATAAAAAAGGAGAGAAGAATCAATAAATTCAAGGGGATATTCCATAGCTTTTCAGGAGATGTAAATCAAGGAAGAAAGGTAATTGAATTAGGATTTAAGCTTGGAATTGGAGGGGTTGTAACCTTTAAAAATGCTAAGATAGCAGATATTATCAAGGAGTTTGACCTAAGAGATATTGTCCTTGAGACCGATTCTCCTTATCTAAGCCCAGTACCATATAGAGGCAAGAGGAACGAAAGCTCATATATACCTTTAATAGCTGAAAAGATTGCAGAGGTTAAGGAAACAAGCCTTGAAGAGGTTGGAAGAATAACTACAGAGAATGTATTTGAAGTTTTTTCTTTATATTTGCAACCTAAATCTTGAAAATTAAAATACAAAAATATATTATGAGAATTAAAGGGTTAATCTTATTAGGGCTATCTTTATTTATGATGTCTTGCACAAAACATGCAAAATTAGTATTGGAAATGCCTGAAATCCAAAAAGGAGATATTACTATTATCTATGATAAGCCTAACGAAATGAATAGACAGTTTTCAAATGCTATCTATGCCTCGAGCTTCGAGAATGGAAGGATTGAAATAGAGTTTGACAGTATTGAATTTGATAAGAATATTTTAGAATGTGCTATGATAATTAGGAGCAGTGAGATAAGTAAGCAGGTAAATATACCCCTCCCATTAGAAAAGGGAAAAAAAATCGAGGTTAAAGTCTCTAACTTAAAGGATTTTGACAAGGGAGGAATATTGAAGGCAAGCTATAGCGGAACAAAGCATGCAGAGGATTTCAATACATTTTGGGATAAGATTCAAAAGCTAATTGTTGATGAAGTAAATGCAGATAACTCTAATATAAAAGATATATACACCAAATTTGTTGGAGTTTACTCACAGTATATTAACTCTTATCCAGAGTCAGGTTTTCCTTATATGCTAATGTTACAACAAATCTCTTCACTTCAGTACGACGAGAATAACCCACTAATTGCTTATAGTAATAAGATATGTGTAGATATTAATAAAAACCCTTGGAAAGAGATATATTGCAGATTGATTGGAGAGAAGATGTTAGCCAGAGAGAACTCCAAGCAATTAGTATTTACAGCCCAAGATATTAATGGAAAAACCTTCACAGAAAGAGACGTAAAAGGCTCGTTATTGCTTGTAGACTTTTGGGCATCATGGTGCAAGCCTTGCATTGAGGAAATACCTCATTTAAAATCTATTTATAATCAATATAAGTCAAAAGGTTTTAATATAGTAGGAATATCAATAGACCAAAAACCAGAGGATTGGAAGAAGTTTATTAGTTCAAATCCTTTGCCATGGCTTACTTTAATAGGGGATGGAAATATTATTACAAAACGTTACGATTTCCAATATATCCCTTATAACCTCCTTGTTGATGATAAAGGAAATGTATTAGGGAGAAACCTCCATGGAGGAGAGCTTGACAAATTTATAGAGGATTATTATTCAAAATAAGAGATGAAACTCATCAATAAAAATAAGTCCAATCCAATGCGAAGAAAGCATAAGATTGGGCTTGTTTTGTTTTATGGGATAATCATAGGGCTTGGAATAGGAGTGTATTTCTCCACTCGTTCCTATATTCAAACCTCTAATAAAATTAAAAATACGAGGATAGAGGAGAAAGAGGAAACAAAACCTTTAACTAAACGAAATAATAGGGATTACAAAAGAAACTATAAGAAGGACTATCAAAGAGATTATAAAGAAAAGACTTGGGAGAGGAATCCAAACAAAGATTACGAAAAACCAATATATAAGAAAGAAAGTATAATTATTGATATAAATCATGCAGATAGTTTGGACTTCCAAGCCCTCAGAGGAATAGGACCAGTATTATCGAAAAGGATAATTAAATATAGGAACTTACTTGGAGGTTTTGTAGATATAAATCAAATCCAAGAAGTATATGGAATAAGCGATAGTCTATTCAACACAATCAAACCCCTGCTTCGACTGGACACAGTAAATATTAAACAGATAAACATTAACCAATGCGATATAAAAGAGCTAAACTCCCACCCCTATTTAGACTTTTATCAAAGCAAAGCAATAATAAAATACCGACAAGATAAAACCCATATCGACTCCATCCAAGAACTAAACCTAATCCAACTAATCGACCCCCAAACCCTAAACAAACTCAAGCCTTATATTAAACTCTAAAACGAAATCAAATTACAGCCAAATAGAATCAAATTACAGAAAACTAACTCTTGATTCTAAAAAAATGTAATTTGATTCTATTTTCGTAGAATCAAAAGCTATTTTTCTTAACAGAGATGTTAATTAAGAATAGGTTAAGTCTTCTAAAATATGGCTTCGTCATTTACTTATTGCTTAATTTAGCCTCAATTTCTGCAATGCTCGGAATGGTTCCTTCTATCTTTACAGGGTAAAACTTTTCAAGGTCATATTCTGATACCTTATAAATTCATCTTTTTTTGTTGCTTTTGCCCCATATTTGTATTGCTAAATACGGAATATTCTTTATAAAAAACCAAATGAAATTATTAAATAAATTTATGTACTAAGTGAAACTTATCTTTGTGTTTTTCTTACTCTTGGACATTATTATTTATGTATAATTAGTAAAGAAAAGCCTCTTGAAATAATGGTTTGTAGAAAAAATTTAAGGCAAAAGTTTTGTACTTTTGAAATTAGTTGTATCTTTGCACGACCGATTCCGAAGGGTATAAGGGAGAGATGGGTGAGTGGCTGAAACCAACAGTTTGCTAAACTGTCGTACCTTTACTGGTACCGGGGGTTCGAATCCCCCTTTCTCCGCCAGACGAGAACTTGAATAAAAGTTATCGTTTCTAAATAGGAATATTAAAATCGGGGTGTAGCGTAGTCCGGTCATCGCGCCAGTTTTGGGAACTGGAGGTCGCAGGTTCGAATCCTGCCACCCCGACTGGATAGGAAAAGGGCTGGTTGAGTAGCTCAGCTGGATAGAGCAACTGCCTTCTAAGCAGTAGGTCGTGGGTTCGAATCCCGCCTCAATCACTACCAAATTATTAAACCGCAAAAACTAATTTAACAAATAGTCTTTGCGGTTTTTTTATTGCTCAAAATTTCCTTATTCTTCGTAAATATATTGTGTTCCTCTTGGATTTTTTATCCTAAGGCTATCCATTCTTTCGTTGGATTCAAACCCATCTCCATAAGCTATGCCATTTACTCCAATTCTCATAACAGGTTTATTAGAATAAACTCTCTTTAAGCTTTTCTCCCAAATCAGCTCTTGACAATAGATAGTATCTTTCTTTACATAATCTATAATCATTATACTATCTCTTAAGAGCACTTGATTTGAGTTTTGGTAATTGATTGCATAGTCTGCTTCCAAATATGTATTTACTTTCTGCATATCATCATAAAACCATGCTCTAACACCTTTAGGGAAAACCATTCTTGCGTTATCACCGTCAAAATTATGAATAATATCGCTTTTCAATTCTACCTCAACATCTGCATCTACACTTCTAATGATATTAGCATTGATAATCGTCTGCATAGGATGAATATTCTTATCCTCTTTCTCTTTAATTTTATTATTGCAAGAGAATAAAGAAAAAGAGATTAGACCAAGTAATACAAGGCCTAATCTCTTTTTAGTTTTATTATGGAATTTCATTAACACTATCTAAGTCTTACCACTGTAGATTCATTTATCCAACATCCTACTGAAAAGCTTTGACCATTGGTAATTGAATAGAAGAATGCTCCTTCTTGTGTTGGCCATTGGCTTCTTGCTGCTGACATTATTCTTTCTGCCTGGTCTGCTACTTCAATATCCAAACTCTTTGCTCTTGCTGCCTTATCGTATGCTACCCAAGCAGCTCCTCTAATTTTTCCATCATGAGAGGCACAGCTTGCAGCACTGCTTAAATACATTTGAGCTATTGCAACCAAACATTTTCCCTCTCTTTGTGGGTCTAATTTACTTGCCTCGTTAAATGCAGCTCTTGCAGCTGAATATTGATTTGCTTGCATTAGTGATAGTCCCATTAGATAGTAATTTTCTGCCTTTGAGAAATCATCATCTAACTGTTCTATTGCTTCTTTAAAATAGTCTGCCGATTCTTTGAATTTTTCTTTACCATATAACATCTTGCCCATCATAACAGCACTTTTTGCTGAAGGTTCTAATCTATGAAGGCTTTCAGTTGCTAAGAAAAACAACTCGCTTGATACACAACTCTTTCTTTCTAACGTTGTAGTAATTTTCTTTAACAAATCAATATCCTGTGGGTTTTTATCATATTTTGGTCTAAATATAGGTTCAATCTTGTCACAGGTTGCAAAAGGCTCTATTACTTGTTCTATCATTGCAATATAGGATTCAATCTTTTGTTGTGTCTTTTCATCTCCTGCAGTTTTTGCTAATCTAAGAGAATGTTCTAAAGCATCTGCTGCATAATCGTAAGAGTCAAATAAAAGTGACATTTGTTCTTCGCTTGCATTTATTGAATGAAGGTATTCAAAAGTTGCTTTTAGATAAAGAGGTTTGTATTGGTCGTCTAAATCTTTTCCACCTTTTTCAACAGCTTCTTTATAAAGATTATATACTCTCTCCTTTTCGTTTGGCAAAAAATCAGATATATCCTTAGCCTTTCTTGCAATATTATTTGCCTCATCTCCAAAAGCTGCTGCTCTCTTATCATATAATGAAATTAATTCATCTATGTATTTTGACTGTTCAGTAGCATCAGAAGACGCAACTATTAATTGCTTTAATATTACCGCTCCTCTAATATATAAGTTAATATGATATTGAGGACAATCCTTAATAGCTGCCTTCCATGGCTTATAAGCATCCTTATAGTTTTTTTGTTGGTAGAACTCTTGGTATAAGGAGTTATTGATTAAACAGTTTACGCTATCCTCTGGAGTATTCCCATACTTCTGTGCAAAGGTATTTAAAGCAAAACTTGAAAGTGCTACAAACATTAGCACTGAAACAATTCTTTTCATCTTTCTATTTATTATTTTATTATTTATTTCCTTTATTGATACTTTCTTTTAAAGAACCAGTTATCTTTTGCTGAGAATGAAAGTCCAAATTTAATATAGTCTTCTCTAATTAATCCATTATCTCTTGAGCCTCTCTTTTGGTACTCTATACTGAAATTAATTAAGGTATTTGATTTTTTAATTGGTAATCCAAATCCAAGGCTTACCCCTATTTGATTTAATCTTGTGTCAAATATTTCTAACATTCCAGTATTATAGCTAATCCCCGCTCTATAAATCATCTTCTCAAAATACGTGCCATAGGCATTAGGTCTCCATTGTGAGCCAATACTAACTCTATAATCATCAACTAAATTTTGATTAAACCTATCACTTTGGAATAAGAAATCAGACCAGCTTGTGTAGTTCCCATCCATTCCAATATAAAAATCACCCTCTCTTTCATAAGAAAGACCTAAACCAATTGATTGAGGATAGCTTATCTTCCCTTTAGAACTTGTTTCTAAAATAGAATCCTTTACATATTCTAATCCTGCAGAAGTTGTAAATGTGTAATAACTAAATACATTATCAGTACTTAACTTTAGAGGCATATTATAAACAAACCCAAAGCTTAATTTATCTCCATTATTTAATTTATGGTAGTATTGAGCCCCTAAATTAAAATTAAAGGAGTTGATATTGTAGTTTTCTTCTTTTCTTGAAGAATACATATAAAGAGAGTCAGGGAAGCTAAGTGTTGAGCTTTTATAATAATTACCGAATAAATATTCAAAATTAGCTCCAAAAGAAAGATTAGAAATTGGAGAATAAGAAAGACCTAATAAAGCTTTACTTATCCCTCCGTCAGCTCCATATTCTTTCTTATGTGAACCTAACACTGTATCTGAAATAGTTTCAGAACTTGTGTAATTTACATTAGACATTGGTAGTAACCCAAAAGCTAATTTAGTAGTTTTGTGAATAGGCAATCCAATAAGTATATGTGATATGCTTGAATTATTACCTCTTGACTTATTATCATTGGTAGAAAGGAAAACCAATTCTGAATAAAACCCTATATCGAATACAAGTGAATTTGTATCTATTGCTGAATAAGAGGCTGGATTCAGATAATTAACATGATTATTTGCTCTCATTGTATAACCTATGCCTCCCATTGAATTATTTATGGCATTATTATAAATATTAGTATTACCTATACCATATCTGGAATAAGGAGAGCTAACTGAATTTTGTGAATTAGCAATAATAGGGATAATCACCACTAAAATAACTAATAGAAACTGATAAATTCTATTTTGCATTTGATTCAAGTATTATATTTAATCCATAGAGAACAAGGTTCTCCTCAAGTAAAATTTCTTCTTTAATATTTTTATAAATAAAATCTCCATCTCCACCTGAAAGAATAATCTTCAAACCAGATACCTGAGATTTATAATAGTCGATAAAACCTTTAATTTCAAACAATGTTCCATGAATTACTCCTGAGAGAATTGATTCATGAGTGCTCTTTCCCAAGTAAGGAGAATTATCAACATGGGTTATTAACGGCAAATTAGCTGTGAAATTATTCAAAGCCCTAAATTTCATAAGAAATCCAGGAGAAATACCTCCTCCAAGATAAATATTATTCTTATCTATAAAATCGTAAGTAATGCAAGAACCTGCATCAATTACTAATATATTCTGATTAGGGAAAAGAGACTTTGCTCCAATTACTCCTGCAATTCTGTCCACTCCAAGACTATTGGGAGTTTCATATTTAATATTAATTCCAAAGCTAAGATTTGAATTCATCTCTATTAGCTTTGAGTTTTTGTTAATAAAATCAATAATTGGAGATAAACTCTCTCGACTAATCCCTACACATGAGATTATTGACATATTGATAGAGGTAAACCTTTGGAATAAATTCTTAAGTATATCTATGCTTATTTCTTTTTGAATATCTAAATAGATTAGATTTTCTGAAGAAAAAACAGCAAGCTTTGTTCTTGAATTACCTATATCAATAATTAATCTCACAATTATTCCTCTATTTGGATTTCAGTTTCTTTTTCGAAAAGATTAATATTCAATTTTACAGAAGAAAGTAATTCATCTATTGTTTTGTACTTAGAATAATACTCTCTATCCATCCAACAATCATCTATTTCCAAAGGATTATGATTTTGATCATAGGCTTGGTAAGTCTTTTTAATTAATTCAAAATCCTTATTATAGAAATACTCAGAATGTTCGAAGGCAAGCTCCGCACATTGAGAATAGAAAGTATTATATTCTCTTATAAACATTACTAAATTACCAATAGTATCGAAAAAGCTACCATAGGAAAAATCCCAAGCCTGATTTTCATTCATTACCATTTCCCTTACAAACATTGGTTTACTGGAATTAGGATGAAATACTAACTCATACTTTCTTTCAATATTCAAAGGATTAGGATTTTCGTCTCTATCAATAATTTCTTCTCTGCCTATTGGCTTTACAAAATAATAAATCAAACTATCCTTTTCCTTCAATATATTTATATAATCTAATAACCCTTGTGCAAAGCTAATTAAACCTTCATCATCTTTATTTTTTAATTCTATCTCCAACGATTCCTCGTCCTCTTCTCCTTTACTTAATTCATATTCGTCAATATAGACATTTGAGTTGTCTAATGAATCGACTTGAGAATAGGAGTTTAAAGTAAGAAATAATGAAAGTAAAAACAGAACACTTAACTTTATCAATTTCATTTTTCTATTTATTAAAAACCCAATTAATCAATATCTTCAGAGAACATAGGATCCCATGGTGGAAGCATAATTGGATGTAAATTTAATATATCTAAAGTTTTTGCATCAAGGTATTTCCTGTCAACTACAAGTCTAAACATATATTCATTAAACCACTCATCGGTAATAATTAAATTCCCTTGCCATCCTGAATTTGCTCCCCAACTATTTTCCACTAACCATTTCTTAGGTTTATTATCCTTATCCAAATCCACAGCACAAAGAGTCATTGCATGAGAAGAACCGCTTGCAAAAGTTTGGATTCTTTGAGTCTTATTCATAGAGAACTCTGTTCCCATCAATGAAGCATAATCGAAACTATTTATATCCAATAATCCCTTTTGTCTATTATAGAACTTACCCACATCGCAAGAGAAATACATCATTGAAGAATCTTTAATAGAAGCAATAGCAAAAGCTTTTATCTCATTTATTGGAAGATTTATATATCTCCAATTATATCCATCAATAACATGACGATCGTTCTCTATCTCATAAAGCTTATAATAAGGGCGAGTAGGATCATTCATTAACATAACATATTGCTTAGTTAAATCCTTGCCTATAAATGTTTGATAAAATGATTTAGGAGTGTATTTCCCTGTAGAGATTTCCTTTCCACTTGAGTTTCTTAGAGTGTAAGTAAATTCTTTAACTGGTTCTCCATAAGCAAAAACCAACATTCTATATATAGTAGAAAGCATTTCAACCTTTCTTGTTTCAATTTTCTTTGAATCAATTTCTCTAAGTTCAAGTGCAAATTCCTTAAGCTTTAGAGTAATCAAGTTTGAAATTGTCCTTGTATTCTCTGAATTATAAGTTTCATTCATTATATTTGATGGAACAAGACCATATTTCATTACAAGGTCGCTTACACCAGTAAACTGCCCTCCATCAGAAAGCACATTCTTCAATAACCATTCGTTATGTTTAGAATCCAATTCTTCTTCTCTATGTTTAATAACTAAAGAAAGGAATAGGTTTGATTTTTCTAATTGGTCGTAGAAGAAAAGATAATTATGAGAGAAATTGAAGTCTCCTAAATCGTATCTTGATATCATTTCTGCTCTTAGAACATTGAATCCAGTAAACATCCAACAACGTCCAGAGGATTTTTGGTCAGATATTCCCTTGGTCTTTACTCTATTTGAAAAATACGTATCGTAATTTGCTTCGTTTTCAAGGTTTATTGCAAGTTTATCAATAGGATTATTAGAAATTGCATTTCTCAATGCCTTTTGTTCAGAGGTAGCTTTATATCCTTTTTCGATTTTCTCAAGCATCTTTTGGCTTATCCCTTCGTTTTGGGCTTGAATCACTCCAAAAACTCCAATAATACTAATTATTGATACTATAATTCTCTTCATAATTTCTTTTCTTAATTATTTATTACTTCTTTTTTCGATTAATTATTTCTCCATTCTTTCAGAAATAGAGTTATCGTATTTGGTTTTATAGTCTTTAATATTACCAAAGTTTTCATCATCAATAATAATCTCACCCTTTGTAGTTGTACCTATTGCACAACATTTGAAACCTGTTAGACTAATCATATCCATAAAAGCTTCTTCTTTCTCTGGGTCAATAGTAATTACTACCCTGCCTTGAGATTCTCCAAAAAGGAATGCATCTAAACGAATTTCACTATCTGTTAGAATATTAAAACCTAAGTTTCTTGGGGCTGCTGATTCAATAAGAGTAGTAAATAAACCTCCATCGCTAACGTCATGTGCTGAAGAAATAAGTCCTTCTAAGATTAATCCCCCAAGGGTATGATGAAGATTCGATTCCTCTTCTAAGTCAAAATAAGGTGGTGGAGATAATTTCACTCCTTTATAAGAATAAAGATATTCTGAAGAGTTTATATCATTTACTATATTACCTAATAGATATATTGTTTGACCAGGAGCTTTGAAATCTAAAGTAGTTTGAAGATGTTTCTCAACCACTCCAATCATCCCAATTACTGGAGTTGGGAATACTGCTTTAACTTTTCCATCCATAGATGCTTGATTGTAGAAACTAACATTTCCTCCCGTTACTGGAGTATTAAATTTCAAGCAAGCCTTGCTCATACCTTGGATAGCATTAACAAACTGCCAATATGTTTCAGGATTATATGGATTCCCAAAGTTTAAACAATTGGTAATTGCTAATGGCTCTCCACCAGAGCAAACAATATTTCTTGCAGCTTCAGAAACAGCAATCTGAGCTCCAATATTAGGATCTGCATATACATATCTTCCATTACAATCGGTAGTACAAGCAATAGCATTTGAAGTTCCTTTAATATTAACTATAGCTGCATCGCTTGGTTTATTAGTACTCATATTCTTAGTACCTACCATTGAATCGTATTGGTTATAAACCCAACGTTTTGAAGCAATATTTGGATGAGAGATAATAAATTGAGCTATCTTTTTGCACTCTTCCATGCTTGGCTCTTCAATATCATCTATATTAAATTTCTTTGTTTCTGCGTAATAAGCAGGTTCTTTATATTCTCTATCATATTGTGGTGCTCCACCTCCAAGAACAAGGGTTGAGGCTGGAACATCAGCAACCAATTCCCCATGCCAATAGAAATTTAATCTATCCTCATTAGTAACCTCTCCAATTTGTGCACAATTCAAATCCCATTTATCAAATATTCTCTTAACTACATCTTCCTTGCCCTTTTCAACAACTACCAACATTCTCTCTTGGCTTTCCGATAATAGGATTTCCCATGGTTCTATATTCTTTTGTCTTAATGGCACCTTATCTAAGTAAATATTCATACCACTATTGCCCTTTTCGCTCATTTCAGAAGTAGAACAAATAATTCCTGCAGCTCCCATATCCTGCATTCCAACAATAGCTCCACTCTTTCCTAATTCAAGTGATGCCTCTAATAATAGTTTTTCTTGGAATGGGTCTCCTACTTGAATAGAAGGAATATCATCTGCGGAGTTTTCCGTAATATCGGCTGAGGCAAAGCTTGAACCATGTATTCCATCCTTTCCTGTTGATGAACCTACTATATATACTGGGTTACCTTCACCCTTAGCTACTGCAGAGATTAAATCCTCTTTTTTCATTAAGCCAATACTCATAGCATTAACCAAAGGATTATTCTCATAACAAGGATCGAAGAATACTTCTCCACCAACTACTGGCACACCAAAGGCATTTCCATAGTTACCTATTCCCTTGGTTACTCCTTTAAGCAACCATTGTGTATGAGGATTATCAATATCCCCAAAGCGTAGAGAATTTAATTGGGCAACAGGTCTTGCTCCCATTGTGAAAATATCTCTATTTATTCCCCCAACTCCAGTTGCAGCTCCTTGATAAGGCTCAACTGCTGAAGGGTGGTTATGCGATTCTATTTTAAATACACAGGCAATTCCTTCTCCTACATCGACCATACCAGCATTCTCTTCTCCTGCCTTTACCATCAATTGGTCTCCTTCTCTTGGAAGTTTCTTTATCCACTTAATTGAATTCTTATAAGAGGCATGTTCACTCCACATTACAGAATAAATGCTTAATTCTGTAAAGTTTGGCACTCTGTTTAAGATTTCACAAATCTTTTCAAACTCTTCAGGCAATAGACCTAATTCTTTAGCCGTCTCAACGGTAACTTTTTGATTACTCACCATAGCAAATATTATTTTTCAGACTGCAAAGTTAAGATTTTCACATTAAATTGACTAATTTATTCTTGCCTATTTTTCTTTATTAAGGAAAACATTGATATTTTTGCAATTCTTAGAATCTATGGAATATTATATTGTACTAAGGATTTAATAAGTAATATGCAATGAATTTTAGAACAGAAATCAAATTGGGAAAATCCCTAAAGCTATGGGATATTGAGGATAGGATAAGCTTGATTGGGTCTTGTTTTTCCGAAAACATTGGAAATAAATTATCTATTAATGGGTTTTTATGCGATATTAATCCGTTTGGGATATTATATAATCCAATTAGTATTGCCCAATGCTTAGATAGGGTTTCTAATTTAAAATTCTTAGAAAAAGAAGATTTATTATTCTCAAACGGATATTATAAGAGTTATTACCACCATGGGGATTTTCGTGCTAAAACAATGGAGGAATGTTTGGAAATGATAAATAAAAGAATAGAAATCTCTAATAGCTTTCTTCAAAATTCTAACTATTTAATCCTTACCCTTGGCTCAGCATGGATTTACAAACACAAGGGAACTAATAATATTGTAGGAAACTGTCATAAGGTCCCAGGAAAGGAGTTTGAGAAAAGTATTTTAAGCCTTGAGGAGATAATTTCTTCTCTAAAGGATTCAATTAATCAGTTTTTCAAGATTAATAGAACTGAAAACCCAAGGGTAATTCTTACAATTAGCCCAATAAGACATTGGAAAGATGGGTTTAGAGAAAATCAAATCAGCAAATCTCTTTTACATATTGGAGTAGATGAGATAATTAAAAGCGATAATAGGATAGAATATTTCCCTTCTTACGAATTAGTTATGGACGATTTAAGGGATTATAGATTTTATAAGGAAGATATGCTTCATCCCAACTCAATTGCTATTGATTATATATGGGAGAAATTCTCAAATACTTATTTCTCAGATAAAACTCTAAACATTGCAATGCAATATACTAAGCTAAACAAGATGGAATCCCATTTAGCCTTTAATCCAGATAGCCCTGAGTACAAGAATCACCTAAGGAAAACAGAGGAATTAAGAAAAGAATTATCCCAAATTAGGCTATCCTAATATAATTCCCTTCCTTATCTCTAAATTGTCCTACAATAATAAATACAAGGTCGATTAAATACCAAATTCCTAAACCTCCAGCAGTGATTAATTGGAGAAAGCCGGTAAGATAATGTCCATTATAGAATCTATGTACTCCAAAGACTCCCAAAAACACACAAAGCAAGAGAGTAATCAGCCATTGTGTATTGATGGTTACTTTTTCAGAGGGGTAGAATATGGGATTTTGATTAATAGTTTGAGATGCACCACATTTAGGGCAAACCTCAGACCTCTTATCAATAATAGCACCGCAATTATGACAGTATTTTTCAAATTCGTGTTTCATAATTAATAATTTTATTCTGCAAATTTACAGAATATTCTTACAAAAACAATGCCAAAGGCTAATGTTTAGGAATTTAAATCAAGAGTCTTGAAAATTAAACTTGACTTTATTGAATTTTTCCTTGATATAAATCCGAAACAATGCCATTGTTTTGCCCAAACAATGCGGTTGTTTCACTAAAACAATGCGGTTGTTTTGCCGAAACAATGGCATTGTTTTAGTTTTTTTCTTGATTTAATTTTGATTTTCCTTGATTTTAGTGTTTTAAATAAGGAATAAAACCCAGAGAAAAACAAATTGATAGTATAGTTGTTTTGTAATTTGAGAAAAAGCTCTATTTTTGTGGAGCGAAATAAACATTAAAAAATAAAATATTATGGCATTAGAAATCACAGACGCTAATTTTGAGAGCGAAGTTTTGAAAGCAGATAAACTTGTTGTATTAGACTTTTGGGCAGAATGGTGCGGACCATGCAGACAAATCACTCCAATTATCGAAGAATTACATAATGAATACCAAGATAAGGCTAAGGTTGGGAAAGTTGATGTTGACGGGAATACGGAAATCACTTCAAAATTCTCTATTCGCAATATCCCTACTGTTTTATTTATCAAAAACGGGGAATTGGTTGATAAATTGGTAGGAGCTCAACCTAAAGCAAAATTTGTTGAACTTATGAATAAACATATTTAAAAGATAAAGAGTATTGACAGAAAGCTTAGAGAATATTCAAGGCTACCCTTACTTAGAACTTATAGCGAATCAAGTTGTAGAAGGGTTTATTACTGGCTTACATAAAAGCCCATTTCATGGATTCTCTGTCGAATTTGCAGAACATAGGCTTTATAATTCTGGAGAATCGGTTAGGAATGTGGATTGGAAGCTATATGCTAAGAGTGAAAAGCTTTTTGTAAAGAAATTTGAGGAAGAAACGAATTTAAGGTGCTTAATCGTCTTGGATCATTCTTCCTCTATGCTTTATCCTCAGAGAGAAAAGCCCAGCTTTCAGAATCCCAACAAATTGTTTTTCTCTATCTACGCCTCAGCTGTACTTACTCAAATGCTTTATAAGCAAAGAGACGCCTTTGGGCTTGCATTATTGTCAGATAAGATTGATAATATCACAGATATAAGCTCAAGCTTCTCACATAAAAGGCATATTTTCTCTTCTCTTGAAAAAGAAATCTTTCAAAAGGATAGTCAAGAGAGAAAGACTACCAAGATAACCCCATTTTTACACGAGATAGCAGAAAGAATTCATAAGAGAAGCCTAATAATTATCTTTACAGATTTGTTTTCTTGGGAAGATGAAAACCATGACTTAATCCAAAGTCTTCAACATCTTAAACATTCCAAACACGAGGTTATACTCTTCCATGTAAATAGTCATTCAAAGGAAATAGATTTAGATTTTGAGAATAGGCAATATAGATTTATGGATATGGAAACAAGGGAAGAGATTAAACTTAACCCTGTTGAGATTCAGGATAACTACAGAAAAATTATAGAAGAAAAGATTAAGGAAATAAAGAATTCATGCGGACAAATGAAGATTGATTTTATTGATGCAGATATTAATAAGGGCTTTGACCAAATACTAATTCCTTATCTTATAAAAAGAATTAAAATGAGGTAAATTACTATATAAAAACCGCCTTTAGGATAGGTTTTTTTATAATTCCTTGAAATATATGTAGTAAATCTCAGTTTTTATTAATACTTTTGCATATTATAATTTCAAGTAATCATTTGCCCACAAGCAAAGGATTAGATATTAAAATACAAAGAAGAATATTTACTAAATATCAGAATAAGAGATGAGAAAGACAAGATTTTTTACTTTAATTATTGGTTTATTAGTTTTAGCTACCTCATGTGGCAGCGTAAAAACTATGCAGAAGAATCATAATTCTGTGAGATACCAAATCTCTCCTAACCCACTTGAGGTCCATGGAGACCAAGTAGTAGTTACAATCAATGGAAATATTCCAGAGAAATACTTCCAAAAAGATGCAGTTGTGTATTTGCAACCTGTACTTACTTGGGAAACTGGTGAAGTTATACTTTCACCTATGAATCTTAAGGGAGTGAAAGTTGAGGGTAATGGAAAAGCAATAGATAAGAAGACAGGTGGTAGATTTGTTTATAAAGACACTGTTGCATATCGACTTGGAATGGAAAATGCTACCTTGACCCTTAATCCAATTGCTTATAAATCAAAAGCAGTTAATGAAGCAAACGCTACATGGGCAGAGGCTTTGGAAAATGAAAAGGCTCTTTACCTTGGAAACATTAAGCTTGGAACAGGAATTAACGCAACATCGAACAGAGTTGATATTAGAGGAGACCTTGGAATAGCACCACATAACTATGTAGCCTCAACAAGTCAGTTAATGTCTGCAAATATCTACTTTACAGTGAATCTTGCTAATTTGAATTGGAATAATCCTCAGAATATTAAGAACGATGCAAAACGCTCTGTTGACAATATGATTTCTTATATAGCTAATAATAACGTTCCTCGACAAATCTTTGTAAATGCTTGGGCTTCTCCTGAGGGTGAAGAAAGTTATAATATTGGTCTTTCAAAGAAAAGAGCAGAAACTACTTATAATTTGGTTAATAAAATCCTTGATGATGCTTTAACTGAAAGAGCAAAGGTAGAGAATGTAAAGAAAACTGACCTAAGCAAGTATATCCAAGATGCAAAGAAAGATGTTGTAATTACAACAAATGCTAAGGGCGAGGACTGGGATAATTTTATCAGACTTGTTGAAGGAAGTTCATTAAAAGAAAAGAATACTGTAGTAAATGTAGTTAAATCACAACCTGATAAGATTCGTCGTGAACAGGAAATTAGAAATATGAGTGTTGTATTTAGCCAAATTGAAGAAGAAATTCTTCCAATACTTCGTCGTGGTGAGATAGCTTTCAATTTCTCTGGAGTTCAAAAGACTGACCAAGAGATTGCTAAGATGGCTACTTTAAGCCCAGACGATTTAACCTATGACGAATTGATGTATGCTGCATCTCTAACTCATAACTACGCTACTAAGTATAAGATTTACACTTCAGTTACTGAACGTTTTGGTTCTGAATGGGCAGGATGGAATAATGCTGGAGCAATAGGTATTACTCTTAACCAATTAGACGAGAGTAAGAGATTCTTAGAAGTTGCTGATAAGCTATCTCCTGAGAACCCAGCTATTCAAAACAATTTAGCACTTCTTCATTTAGCATTCAAGGATGTTAAGACTGCAGATATGTATATGAAGAAAGCTGTTGAATTAGGTAGCGAGCAAGCTATGGTTAACCAAGCTATTGTTGAAATTAAGAAAGGCAACTACGAAGAGGCAGCAAAAATGCTTGACGGAAGAAAATGTATCTATAACCTTGCTTTATTACAATTACTAACTGGTAATACTGGAAATGCAATTCGCACCCTTGATTGTTGTATGGATCAAACTGCAGAGGTAAATTATCTTAGAGCTGTTTGTTATGCACGTTTAGACGACGTACCAGGATTAATAAAGAATCTTCGTGAGGCTTGTAAACAAGAACCAGAATACAAGTACAAAGCTAAAAACGATTTAGAGTTCCGCCGTTATATTTCTAATTTAGATTTCCAAAACATAGTAAACAACTAAAGAAATAGTATAAATAAGAAAAGAAAATGAAGAAAATAATTTATTCACTTTTTGCTCTTAGCCTAATTGTATTTGCGGGCTGTGGCAAAAAAGAAACAAAACAAGAAGAGAAAAGCGCAATGCAACAAAAAGTTGATGAATTTGCTTTAGTTAGTCTTAATTCGGACTTAAGCCATTTAAGTGCTAATGAGAAAGAACTTATCAAAGTATTTCTTGAAATAGGACAAATTATGGACGATTTGTTCTGGAAACAAGCTTATGGTAGCAAGGCTGATATCGATACTATCAAGGATGAAGCTACAAGAGAATTTGCAAAAATCAATTATGGTCCTTGGGAAAGATTAAACGATATGAAACCTTTTGTTCAAGGTTATGGAGAAAAGCCAAAAGGAGCTTGTTTCTATCCTGCTGATATGACAAAGGAAGAATATGACAACCTTAAGGACAAAAACAAAGACAATCTTTATACTGTAATTAGAAGAGATGAAAACGGTAAATTGGTTGTTAAATGGTATAGAGAAGAGTATAAGGAAGAACTTGCTAAGGTTGATGCTTTAATGGAAAAGGCAATTGCTTTAGCTGATGATGCAGGACTTAAGAAATACCTTACTGAAAGAAGAAAAGCTTTCCAAACTGATGATTATTTTGCTTCTGATATGGCTTGGATGGATATGAAGACAAGCAAATTGGACTTTGTTGTTGGACCAATTGAAAACTATGAAGACAGGCTTTTTGGTTCTAAGGCTGCTTACGAGTCTTTTATTCTTGTAAAGGATGAGAAATGGAGTAAGGACTTAGCTAAATTCACTTCTATGTTACCTGAACTTCAAAAGAACCTACCTTGTGATGAAAAGTTTAAGAAAGAAGTTCCTGGAACTGATTCAGATCTTAACGTATATGATGTTATTTTCTATGGTGGAGATTGTAATGCGGGAAGCAAAACAATTGCTATTAACCTTCCTAACGACGAAAGAGTTCAACTTGCTAAAGGCGCAAGAAGACTTCAGTTAAAGAATGCAATGAAGGCTAAATTCGATAAGATATTAATGCCGATTGCTAAGGAAATAATGAGCGAAGAACAATTGGATAATGTTAAATTCGACGCTTTCTTCTCTAATGTTACCTTCCATGAGGTTGCTCACGGCTTAGGTATTAAAAACACTGTAAACGGTAAGGGTTCAGTTAGAAAAGCTTTGGAAAACCAATACTCTGCTTGGGAAGAAGCTAAGGCTGATATCCTTGGTTTATATATGGTTACTTCTCTTATCCAAAAGGGTGAGATTACTAATATTACAGAAAATGATGCTTATGCTACTTTTATTGCTGGTATTCTTCGTTCTGTTCGCTTTGGTGCAGCTTCTGCTCATGGAAAAGCAAATATGATGTGTTTTAATTATTTTGAAGACCAAAAAGCATTTACAAGAAACAGTAGTGGAAAATATGTAATTGACTTTGCAAAGGCTAAACAAGCTATGGAAAGCTGGGCTGCCTTGGTTCTAAGAGTTGAGGGAGAAGGCGATTTGGATTTTGCTATAAAATACAATGAAAAGAATGGTGTAATTAGAAAAGCACTTCAAAAGGATTTAGATAAGGTAAATGGAGCAAATATTCCTAAGGATATTAGATTTGAACAAGGTGCTAAAGTATTAGGTCTTTAATACAGACCTCTTATTTTAGATTAATTTTTTTATAATGAAGATTTCAATTTTTGGCAGTGGCTCTTGGGCCACTGCTATTGTTAAGATAGCATGCGAAACTCATCAAGAAGTATATTGGTGGGTTAGAGAAAAGGAGATTGAAAGAGGAGTTAAACATCATGGTCATAATCCTCTTTTCTTAAGCCAATGTGAATTGGATAAGAAGAAGATTTATATTGATACAGATATAAAGAATATAATTAGCAAATCGGATAACCTCTTATTTGTTATCCCTTCAGCCTTTCTTTCTCGATCTCTTTCTACTCTAAGTAAGGAAGATTTTGTAGGTAAGAAAGTTCTCTCAGCAATAAAAGGTATTGTCCCTGAAACAAACCAAATTGTTGCTGATTACTTCTTAGACCAATTTGAAGTGGACATGGATAATCAAGCAGTGATTAGCGGTCCTTCTCATGCTGAGGAAATAGCCAAGGAAAGACTTACCTATCTTACAGTAGGTTCTACCAATAACCAGCTTGCTGAGTATTTTGCAAAAGTATTTGAATGTAGATATGTAAACACTGTAACCTCAAATGATATTAGAGGTATTGAATACGGTGGTATTCTAAAAAACATTTATGCATTGGCAGTAGGGATAGCAAAAGGAATTGGTAGAGGCGATAATTTTATTGCTGTATTAGTTTCTAATTCGGCTCAAGAGATGGGCAATTTCCTTGAAAAGGTTTCTCCTCAAGAGGAAAGGAATATTAATTACTTCGTTTATCTTGGCGATCTATTAGTTACTGCATATTCACAACATTCACGAAACAGAACATTTGGGCAAATGATTGGCTCAGGCTATTCTATTAATTCAGCACAATTAGAAATGAATATGGTAGCAGAGGGCTATTACGCAGCAAATTCAATTCACAAAGCAAATAAAATACATAAAGCAAACATCCCAATTGCAGAGGCAGTATATAGAATCCTCTACAAAGGAAGCTCTCCAAACAAGGAGTTAGACAAACTCGCAAAAACATTTATATAAAAACAAAAGGGAGCCACAAACTCCCTTTTGTTATTTCAATATACGTCTTTCATTCAAACATTTTATCTTCTTTCCAATTTGCAGGATTATTATTTATATATTCAACAATGCGCAAATAAGATATTTCATTTCTAATTATATGTTCGTAATAATTACGTTGCCATAATTTACCATCAAAAGCATCCCATCCCAATTGTTTAACCCCACGAATATATTCATTTGTAGTCATTGTTTTAAACCATTGTATTATCCCTCGTAGGGGCGAACCTATGTGTTCGCCCTCTGATAAATTACCAGATTCATTTTCGTTTGGGCGAATGTTATTTGTTGGGCGAACACGCAGGTTCGCCCCTACGGTTAAACCAATATTTTCTACGATAAAATGAATATGATTTGGCATAATTACCATTTCATGACATTTTATATCATGGAATTTATTTTTCAACTCATTATACCATTTATCAATCATTATTCCTGCATCATTCAAAACCATCTTCGCCTCAACAATATCCCCAAACCTACAAACCCTATTCTGACAACAAATCGTAATAAAATACAATCCCTTTAAAGAATAATCATAATCTTTCAAACGAATGCTACGACGATTATGAATATTTGGATTGAAAGACATGATTTTATTTTTCATTACAATGTATTTATAATTTTGCTTGTATTTTCAATACTATACATATAAACCATAATAAATCCATATCTACATGGTAATAACTATTAAAACCAAGTATATCCCAATAATTTTAATATTTAGTTTTATGTTCATTGTTAATCCTCTAAACCTTTAAAAGTTCAAAGGTAAGGATTAATTTTTATTTAAAAGGGATTTCGGCGAAATTATATCAAGAAAGAATCTAACGGAATCAAATAAGAAAGTTTTTTTTCTTGATTTAAAAGTATTCTTTTGGCGTTTCGTTCTCACTATGGTAGCTACCATAGGAGCATTATGGTAGCTACCACACGGGTGTTATGGTACCTACCACACGAGCGTTATGGTAGGTACCATAATGTAGTTTTGAAATTTCTGGTGATTTTGACAGGAAATAACGAACTCATTCCCTTGCATTTGCAAAGATAAGTAAAATATTTGAATTGGGGGTAAAATTCAAGGTTTTTTTGAGTCTTTTTCTCTTATTTTATTACCTTGTAAACCTTGCCTGGAAGACATCTTACTAAGCCTTCGAGTTCGAGACTTAGGAGTATTCCGGCTAATATGGGAAGGCTTTTTGAGCAATCTATTGATATCTCATCTACGCTGGCTTCTTTTTTCTCGTAAATATAATCATAGATTTGTCTTTCTGGTTTTGGGAGTTTGGAGATTAATAGGCTTATCTTCGAGGAGCGAGTTTCTTTAAATAGTTCTAATTGTGTGCCTGGTTCCCAATTCATTATTGTTGGGATATCGCTAAAGCGATGAAGGATATTGGCTCTTTGGGTTTGGATTAAATAATTGCACCCTTCGCTATAAGTATCTTTCAATCTGCCTGGGACTGCAAAGACTTCTCTATTATATTGATTAGCTAAGTCAGCAGTTAGCAAGGCTCCTCCTTTCTTAGCTGCTTCAACGCAAATCACTGCATCGCAAAGACCTGCAATTATTCTGTTCCGCTTTGGAAAATTCTGAGGAATAGGTCTTGTTTGGGTCATGTACTCAGTTATTAACCCTCCATTATTTAGCATAGATTGAGAAAGGTCGAAGTTTTGATTAGGGTAGATAATATCTAATCCATGTCCAAGGACTCCAAATGTAGGGATACCTTCTTCAAGGCTTTTTTGATGAGCAATTGAGTCTATACCATAGGCTAAGCCACTTACAACACCTACATTATATGCTCTTAGCTCTGAAATAATCTCACCAGTAACTTCTCTGCCGTACTCTGTTGAGTTCCTTGTCCCCACAACTGCAACCATCCTGTCCATATTCAAATCCATATTGCCTTGATAGAAAAGACAGATAGGTAAATCGGGAATTTGAAGTAGCTTATAGGGGTAATCTTTATCCTTAAAGAAATAGAGTTTAATATTGTATTTCTCAATAAATTCAAGCTCTTTCTCGCATTTTGCGAACATTGTCTTATTGAGGATGTCATTTATTATCTTTTCTCTCTTTCCAAATACAGCTTCCAAAGCTTTTCTATTCTCAGAAAACAATGCCTCGGTGCTTGGGAATACCTCCATAATTGCCTTTGCAATAACTGGTCCTACTCCATTGATATTTGCAAACGCTAAATTATAAATATTTGACATCTATGAGGGTTTTGGATTATTACTTATTTAGGATTTCTAATACTTTATCCACTATACTTTGGGAATCAATCTTGCAAAACTTATGCAACTCAGCAATATTCCCATGTTCTACGAATATATCATCTATTCCCATCACATGGATATTATTCTTATAACCTCTTTCGGCAGCATACTCCAATACGCTTGAACCAAATCCACCTATCTTAATTCCATCCTCAATAGTAATAATATTTCTATACTTTTCAAAACCACTATCCAAAAGAGAATAATCCATAGGCTTAAGGAATCTCATATTAAAATGTCCTACACCTATTCCTTGTTTCGATAATTCTTCTCTTGCCTTAATCACATTATTCCCAATTGTTCCAATAGATAGAATAAGAATATCTTCGCCATGAGAAACTACCTCTCCCTTACCAATTTCCAACTCTTCAAATGGTTTTTTCCAGTCAGAAATTACTCCTTTTCCTCTTGGGTAACGAATCATTATAGGGCTATCATTTCTCTTTTGAGCTGTATACATAATATTCCTAAGTTCAATCTCATTCAATGGAGCAAAAATCTGCATATTAGGAATCATCCTGAAATAGCTTAGGTCAAAAACTCCATGATGGGTTGCTCCGTCCTCCCCAACAATACCAGCCCTATCTAAGCAAAGTATTACAGGCAGCTTTTGCAAGGCTATATCGTGGATAACCTGGTCGAAAGCTCTTTGCATAAAAGATGAATAGATATTACAGAAAGGTATAAGTCCATTTGCAGCTAATCCTGATGAAAGAGTAACAGCATGAGGTTCTGCAATCCCAACATCGAAGGTTCTTTCTGGATATGCTTTATAAAGTTTATTCATAGAGCACCCTGAAAGCATTGCAGGTGTAACTCCCACTATTCTTGAATTTTCATCAGCAAGCTCAACAAGGGTTTCTCCAAACACATCTTGGAATTTTGCTGGTCCTATATCATTACAGGATAGAGGAATCTCTCCAGTAAGAGGGTTAAACGTACCAGGTGCATGATAGGTCGTTGGGTTATTCTCAGCCGAGGATAATCCTTTTCCTTTCTTAGTAATTATATGAAGGATTTTTGGACCCTCAATCTTTTTTAAATCCTCAAGAGTCTTTAATAGTGTTGGCAGGTCATTCCCATTCAATGGTCCAAAATACCTAATCTTAAGAGCTTCGAAGAAATTGCTTTTGCCAGAAAATAGAGTTTTAAGCATAAATAAACTCTTTCTAAAAGCTGATTTAGGTTTTCTATAAGTAGAGCTATTACCTCCTAAAACATTCCAAATCTTATTTTTTATTCTATTATAAGTTGCAGAGGTAGTAATCCTTGTAAGATATTCGTGTAGTGCCCCTACATTCTTATCTATTGATATTCCATTATCGTTCAATACTACCAAAATATTATAGTCGGTAGCTCCAGCATGGTTTAAAGCCTCAAATACCATTCCTCCAGTCATTGAGCCATCGCCTATTACTGCAATATGATGGTTTTTCTTTCCGTCCTTGAGCTTGTCGGCAATTGCCATTCCAAGCACTGCTGATATAGAGGTAGAGGAGTGACCTGTTCCGAAACAATCGTACTTACTTTCTGAAAGTTTTGGGAAACCACTTATTCCTTTAAATTTTCTAATTGTTGAGAAACTATCTTTTCTTCCGGTGATAACCTTATGAGCATAGGCTTGATGACCTACATCCCAAACCAAAGAGTCCAAAGGCACATTATAAACATAGTGAAGTGCAACTGCAAGCTCTACTGTTCCCAGACTTGATGCCAAATGCCCGGGGTTTTCGCTTAAAACGTTTATTATATATTCTCTAATCTCCTTACATAGCTTAGGCAAGTCTTGTTTCGATACCTTTTTAATATCTTCAGGACTATTTATATTCTTTAATATATTTCCTTGATTATAATTCTGCATTACTTCTTATTAAAAACAAACCACAAATATACAACAAAAAAGCAATGAAGCGAAATTGAGATAAAAAAGTTTATTCTTCTGCTTCGATTTCCTCTTTTGTCTTACTTGCTTTATATATTCTATAAGATGTAAATAATGTAGCCATAAGGATTAAGAAAAATGTTCCACTACCTATTGGTGCTGATACATTATCGGTCTGACCGACTGTAGTATTATTGGAATGCTCTGTTGGAGGTTTTGGAGGTGGGCAATAGGAGTTTATACTTATAAGCAAAAAGGCAATAATTACTAATTTCTTCATATTAACGTTATTTTTCTATTGAATTGATTCTTATTAGTTATTACTCTAATAATATAAATTCCTTTCTCAGGAATGATTATCCAATTTGATTTTGTTTTCTTATTTACTACCTGACCCTTTGTATTAATTAATTCCAAAGAAAGTATCTCTTCATTAATGCCTCCATCTAAAAATACTTCTACCTTATCTCCATCTTTTTCTATTCTGATATTAGTTTTTTGACTTATTTCTTCGTTTGGAATTGAAGAGCTTTGCTTTTTGATTATTAGTTGATAGTTCTCATACTCTCCCAAAGACAAATTGGTAGAAAAAATAGAATCAATAATAAAATCATTAAAAATTGTATTAGTTGTTTTATCGTAAAGAAGTACTTTATTATACTCTTGAATCTCTTTTATATTTAATTTTATTGAGTGTACACCTGATACTTTAACTGTGAATTTCAAATCCACCTTTATGCTATCCTCGAAATCCTCTATTGCGTTTATTGAGTAATTCTCATTATTAAAGATAGTAGCTATTTCAGATATATTTCCATAGCCTTCTAATTTCCTATTATCATATTCCACATCAAAGCCATAACTTGTCCCTTGGATAAATAATACCTTAGTTTTGTCTTCTCCTAAATCAGAAATCAATTTAATTTCTATAAAATTACTTGGATTAATAGTTGCTTTAGAACCATTTCCCTCCTTTGTTATGCTTAGATTATTGGTTTGGTTTGCCACTTGAACAAAGAAACCTGAGTAAGGTGGTATTTTATAATTTGTAGGGTTGGTTACATCCAAGGTTGTATAATTGAGAGTTTGAGGATCTAATAAACTTGGATTAGAAACATTAGTACGATTGAAATTATCTATACTTAGGGTAAAAGGATAGGGATTTGCACAAAGGTGCCAACCTCTTTCGGAATTAGGTAAGCTTAAACTTGCATTATCTAATAATGTATAAGAGGCACTATCATTTATCCTCCCTTCAAATTCTAATTTCTTATTTTGGTTATAACTTACTAAATACCCTCTTTGAGTTTTGAAGAAGTCTCCACTACCCTCTGGAATTGATTTATAATTTACCCAACGCCCAAGGTTAGAGGTATCGGTATAGTCTTCCTGCCAATAATAAAGGTCATCGTTATTTCCCGTATTGAAATACACTTGACCAATTGTGTCTTGAGAAATATTTAATGGATTAATCGGTAAAGAAAATAAATTCCATCCATCAAGATTATTTATATAACCATTGAAGTCTGCTTCAATTACTGCATTATTATATTCCAAGCTACCTTGAATTTTAAGTTCAGCCTTATTATCTCCCAATCCATCTCTTAGATAAATAGTATTTGCCTTTGCATTTACTCCATTTGGGATAATTAGTTCTTGATTGGTTGGTATAATTACATTATCTATTGTATCAGGCACACCTTTAGTCCAATTAGTATCATTCCAATTTCCCGACAAAGTCCTTAGTGTATTCTTTCCTGTCTTGAAAAGCTGAGTATTTGAATAATTAGTATCTCCATTTTCAACAACCATTAAATATGTTTCATAATAAGTATCTTCCAAAAGATTATCCAATACATATTGATAGTTACCATTTCCCAAATCTACTAAACCACTATTCAAAGTATAAACTCCAACCAAAGAATCCCAAGACCCCAAAGCATTATCCATAACATGACTCCCCGCCCCAGCCAAATCAGCATAACTCGGAGAAGTACCAGAATAAACCAAATCCCATTCATTAGTAAGAAAATTAGCCATAGAATTGACCCCAGAAGCAGTAGTAGGATTAACAACCCTACCTTTATTAATAGTCGATTTGCGTTTGATTATAGTTGAACCTGTATTAAAAGTATTTTGATTATCTGACCAGTTTGTCGTGGAAGAAACATATGAAATAGTATCTCCAAAAATATCTATAGTAATATTGTTTTTCAGTAAAATAATCGGATCATTACCTGAAATTTCAGGAACGCTTGTAAAAGCGTAAAATGTATCTGTTATATAATTTATTGTATTTTCAATTGTATTTGAACGTAAACTTGGAGTAGTAATAATTATGGTTTGTCCATTATAAATTGTATCGTTAACTCCAAATCTCAAATGCCTATATGTACCAATTGTTGTGTTAGTTGACAGAATAATTAAATACCTAATAACATAAGGATTAAGGTTAATATCTTTTCCTGTCCCATTGTAGATTTCTATCCCATCACTATTTCCAGAACAAAAATATTCTGTAATAAATAAATCTTCAGCAATAACAGTATTTGGATTTGACTTCTGTTTAACTATCAATTTTGGTTGACTTATAGAGGAATTATATTTTACCATTGCAGAATTAGGTGTAATCTTAGAAATAGCACTTTGATTAATTTCTTTATTAGTTATAAATGATAATGTATCATTTCCTCCTTCAATAAAATAATAATACTTAGTATTAGGCACAAGATTATTAATAGTAATTAAAGTATCATTAGTTTCAATTGGAGTAGGTGATAATTGATTAATTATTATTGAAGGATAAGAAATAAAAATATCATCTATCTTAGTAGTTTTAGTCCCAGAAGATGAATTTATTTGGAACCTAATTTTTGTATTAGGCATACCTATATTAAAAACTTTATTATATATTAACTCTCCCGAAGTAGGGGTTTGTATAGAATCTATCTTATTAAATGTACCATTATTATCTAACATTAGAATATATAACCATGTAGAAGAAGCTGATGAAAAAAATATATTTTTAAAACTCAATCTAAAGCTATTATTTGATTTTGATAAATCTAAGAATGGAGTCGTAAATGAAGAATTTGGAGAATTGTTCAAAACGACTAAATAGCATGTATCATATATAGAAGTATTTTGCCTATAACAAGAAGCAATGTTCTGAGCTTGACATCCACTATGTGTTGTATAAGAATTAGGGAGAATAGATGGGACATTGTATCCTCCAAATTTTGCATATATTGGAACTTTTGGCAATTTGGAGAAATCTTCTTTGAATAATATTGTGTCTTCTGAGGATTTTGTGAAGATATGTATTCTTTTTAATTGGTTTTGGGTGTTTGGGATTATTATTTGTGTAGAATTATGACTTGTGTTTTCTACATAAGAAACTTGAGAAAAAACTATATTGTTTAATCCTAAAAAAAGGAGGAATAATATACTATAATAAAGATTCTTCATGATAGTTTTTCTTTTATATGTTGAACCATAAGCTTATATTCAATAATACATTTTAATTACTAATAGAGAAATATTATTGTTATTAGCCATGTGCAAATATACAAATTATTATTATCCTGCAAGTTTTTTTTCAAATAAATTGCTTGTTAATTGAAAAATGCGTATTATTGCACGCGAATTTATAATTATCAACCAATAAAAATTTATATGAAAAGAATTATCCTTTCTATGTTTGGAGCCTTTTTGGCTCTTGGAGCAACTGCTCAAACCTTTGTTTCCACAACTCCAGCAAATAAGAATGTGGTTTTGGAAGAATACACAGGTATTAATTGTCCTTATTGTCCAGATGGACATAAATTAGCAAATCAATTTGCTGCTGCAAACCCTGGCAGAGTAGTACTAATTAATATTCATCAAGGTTCTTTTGCAAATGGAACACCAAATTACAAAACTCAATGGGGTGATGCATTAGCAAATCAAACAGGACTTACAGGCTATCCTTCTGGAACAATAAACAGAAGAGTATTTAGCGGAACTACTACAGCTTTAAATAGAGGAGAATGGACATCAAAAGGAACTTTAGTTTTAGCGGAGCCTTCTTTTGTAAACGTTGATTCAAGAGCATATATTGATATTAATACTCGTATTATTACTATAGATGTTGAGATATATTACACTAGTAATGCTGACTCAAAAATCAACTTGTTAAATGTAGCATTATTACAAGACAGTGTAATTGGACCTCAAGCAGGAGGAACACAATTAAATCCGACACAGGTAACTTCAGACGGCAAGTATATTCATAAGCATATGTTACGTCATTTATTTTCAAACCAATTTGGAGATCCAATAATTGGAGAAGATAGTGTAATTAGCTCTGGTTCTTTCTTTACAAAACGTTATGTATACCAATTGCCAGCAGATATCAACAACGTCCCTTTAGTTTTAAAGAATCTAAATGTTGTCGCTTTTGTTACAAAATCTAATCAGGATATTTATACAGGTTCTGTTGGGATTACTACTTTAGGTGATTATACTAATGCAGTCGATATCAATCCTGTATTAGCAACAGGATTGACTGGTTCTGCTGTCCCTAATTGTTCAAACACAACAATGGTAGAGAATCTTACTTTTAGAGTTAAAAACACAGGTGGAAGCTTAATAAATGAACTTAAAATAAAGTATTTAAAAAACAATACTTTTTCTACATATACATATAATACTCCAATTGGGGCTGGAAATACTGCATCAATTGTTTTACCTCAAGTTGAGATAAATAATGATGGTAAAAAAACATCATTTATTGCGATGGTTTCAGAAATTGACGGTGTAAATATTGAAAACACAAGTGGAATATCATACTCTTCTTTAATTAATAATCCTCCTATTTCAAAAGCAGGAGAAGGTAAAGTTACTCTATATTTAAAAACAGATTATTTTGGTGATGAAACCAGATGGAATGTAAGAGATTTATCAGGAAATCTTATAAAACAAGGAGGACCTTACACAAAAGGAAGCAATGTATATGATACTGTAAATTTATCTCTACCTTCGATTGGTTGCTACGTATTTGAAATTACCGATAGATACGGAGACGGTATTGGCACTCCATATAACGACAACGTAGTAGGTTATTACAAGTTAATTGATAACGACGGAACAATTCTTATTAATTCAAACGGACAATACGGAAAGGGAGAAAAAATAGCTATTCAATTAAATTCTTATATTAGCTTAGATTTAGTTTCTTCTGGTATTGTTTCTTCTAATATCTATCCTAATCCTGCTAAGGATAATACAAATTTAGTAATTTCTATGTCAGAAAACTCAAGTGCTGTTATTACAGTTACTGATATTCTTGGAAGAGAAGTTATTAATCTTGGAAATAGAAGCCTTGGTGTTGGTGAAAATAATATTGAAATCAATACTTCTTCTCTTAGCAATGGTACTTATTTAGTAAGAATAGCGTCTGAAAATGGTATTAGTACTAAGAAGTTTAATATTAGCAAATAATATTCTATTGATTTTATAGATTATTTAATATCAAATTAAAGGCTTAGCGTTATTCGTTAAGCCTTTTTTGTTTCTTGATTCTATTTTTCCCTCTCTTGAATCCATTTTTCAAAAAACATGTATCTTTGCAATTCGATTTGTAAAACAGACATATATATATGAATAGATGCTTAGATGAGGAGGATGAATTAATTGCCTCTGACGGATATACAAAAATTGAAAGATATAACCCTCAAACCCTTTCAAAACTTGCTTATCACTACAAGGAAATACTTGGACTTATTGGAGAAGATGTTTCAAGAGAAGGATTGATTGAAACCCCAATGAGGGTTGCAAAAGCTGTGCAATTCTTCACTCATGGCTATGATATTGACCCTGCCGATATATTACGCTCAGCAATGTTTGAGGAAGATTATAAGCAAATGGTAATTGTAAAGGAAATTGAGATATATTCCTTATGCGAACATCATATGGTGCCAATGGTCGGAAAAGCACATGTTGCTTATATCCCTAATGGAAAGATTGTTGGATTAAGCAAGATACCAAGGGTTGTGGATTGTTTTGCAAGAAGACTTCAGGTTCAGGAAAGACTTACAAAACAAATTAAAGATTGTATACAAGATACTCTTAACCCTCTTGGAGTAGCAGTAGTTATTGAAGCACAACATCTTTGCATGTCGATGCGAGGAGTACAGAAACAAAACTCAGTAACAACTACCTCCGACTTTACAGGAGCATTTCTAAGAAAAGAAACAAGAGAAGAATTTTTACACCTTATTAGTGTAAAGCTATCCTAATCTTTTAATTTACTATAAATCTCTGGTAGCTTTTTAAAAACAGCGAAGCTTTTCATAAAAGTCTTGGCATTAATTGCAGGTGAGCCTAAAACAGTTTCTCCATCTTTTAAGTTGGTCATTATACCCGATTGTGCTCCAATCTTAACCATATTTCCAATATTCAAATGACCTGCAAAACCAACCTGCCCACCAATAAAGCAGTATTTACCTATCTTTGTACTTCCCGCAACTCCTGTTTGAGCAGCCATAACAGTAGACTCTCCTATTACTACATTATGAGCAATCTGACATAGATTATCTATTTTTGCACCTTTCTTAATAATAGTAGAACCCATAGTAGCTCTATCAATACAAACATTGGCACCAATCTCTACATTATCCTCTATAATAACATTCCCAATTTGAGGAATCTTATCAAAGCTACCATCTTCCTTAGGAGCAAAACCAAAACCATCAGAACCAATAACCACATTTGAATGAATAATACAATTATCTCCAATAATAGAATCATGATAAATCCTTACTCCAGGGTGAATAATTGTATTAGAACCTATCTTAACATTTTCTCCAATATAAACCTGAGGGTGAATTTTAGAATTATCCCCAATTACAGCATTTTGATTAATCACAGCAAACTCGCCAATATAAACCTCATCCCCAATTTTAGAGTTCTCTGAAACAAAGGCCTGGGGGCTAATCCCTGTTTTATTAAATCTATACTGATTATAAAATTCAAGTATCTTAGCAAAGGATTGGTAAGCATTTTCTACCTTAATAAGAGTTGAGGAAATTTCTCCTTGAGGAGAGAAATCCTTATTTACAATTATTATTGAAGCCTTAGTGCTATAAATATAATTTTCATATTTTGAATTAGAAAGGAAGCCCATTTCTCCAGGCTTTCCTTCTTCTATCTTACATAGATTATTAACCTTAACATTCTCATCCCCTACAACTTCTCCTCCTAAAACCTGAGCTATTTGCAATGCTGTAAATTCCATATTCATTAAATTAAATTCCCTGCAAAGTTATAAAAAAACCAGGTTAAAGGAGATTTTAAGGTCAATTATTTTGGTTATTGACAAAAAAGATGTAATTTTGCATACTGATTTCATGGTCTCTTGGCCGAGCGGTTAGGCACCGGTCTGCAAAACCGTCTACTCCAGTTCGAATCTGGAAGAGACCTCAAAGAAAGAAAATCACGCTTATTCTATTTAATAGGGTAAGCGTTTTTTTGTATCAATAAAAATCCTAATTTTGCAATATGAAAAAGACTTTGGACTATATTCTATTTTATTGCATACTTATCCCCCTATCCCTTTTACCATTATGGATACTATACCCTATTTCGAGATTAATGTATTTTGTGATTTATAGATTAATTGGATATAGGAAAGAAGTAGTTATAAATAACCTTAGAAATTCATTCCCAGAGAAAAGCCAAAAGGAGATAAATACTATTAGTAAAGAATTTTACAAACACTTAGCAGATATCTTTATTGAAGCTCTTAAAATGCTAACCATTAGCAAAAGGAATCTATTGAGAAGATATAGATGTGTAAATCCAGAGATTCTTGACAAGTATTACAAGAATAATCAATCCGTTATTTTGGTTTCAGCTCATTATAATAACTGGGAATATATGGTAGCAAGCTTAGGGCTTCATTTCTCTCATCATGGGATTGGGGTTGGCAAGAGAATGAGTGATAAATATTTTGAAAAGCTAATGCATAAAAGAAGAACAAGATATTCTACAGAGGTTTGTTATGCCGATAATACTAAGGAAACCTTTAAGAAATATATCGACAGCAATACTCCTTGCGTTTATATGTTGCTTTCTGATCAAAGCCCTAACGATAAGAATAAGTGCTTTTGGACAAGGTTTTTAAATCAAGATACTGCAGTGATTTATGGGGCAGAACACTTAGCAAAGAAATATAATTTTCCAGTCTTTTATTATAGTGTGAAGAAAGAGAAGAGGGGTTATTATAGTTTTGAAATCTTTCCAATAACCGATAAACCACAAGAAACAGAATATGGATTTATAACCCAAAGCCATGTTTCGCACTTAGAAAAAGCAATAAAACAAGAGCCTCAATATTGGTTATGGTCTCATAAAAGATGGAAGTTAAAAAGAGAATAAAGATGTATATTTGCACTTTAAAACCAATGGATTAATAACTTTACTAAGAAAATTGATATTTAACATTTCAGACTATTAAATCATTTTTATGGCACATAATCATTCACATCATCATATTGGTTCTGAGAATAAGGGGCAGAGGAATATTGTTTTTGCTTTCTTATTGAATATTGTTTTTGCTATTATTGAGCTTATTGGAGGCTTGTTAACAAATAGTGTGGCTATTCTTTCGGATGCTGTTCACGATTTTATGGATAGTATTTCCCTTGGATTGGCTTTTTATTTGGAAAAGAAATCAAATAAATCCAAGACAGAGAAATACACATACGGTTATAGGAGATACTCATTATTAGGCTCAGTGTTTATATCCTCTCTTCTATTATTTTCTTCTTCCTTAGTTTTGTTTGAAAGTATTAAGAGAGCATTTAATCCTATTGCTCCAGATGCTAAGGGGATGATGTTATTGGCTATTCTTGGAATAATTGTAAATGGACTTGCTGTTCTTAGAATTAAAAAAGGAGAGAGCTTTAACGAAAAGGCTGTTTATCTTCATCTCTTAGAGGATGTGCTTGGCTGGATTTCGGTATTGGTTGTAAGTATTATTATGCAATTTGTTTATCTGCCTATCCTCGATCCTATCCTTTCTATTGCAATCTGCCTTTGGGTAATTTACAATGCAATAAAGAATTTAAAGAACACTTTTAAGGTTTTCTTGCAAGAGGCTCCTCTTGATGTGGAAACTGATAAGCTAAAACAAGAAGTATTAAATCTTAACAAGGTTATCTCTTTACATGATTTTCATCTCTGGAGTCTTGATGGGCAAAGACATATCCTCTCTATGCATATAGTAAGAGAGGATAACCTAAGCCAAGAAGAGATAATTAGTCTTAAGTGCCAGATTAAAGAGATTTGCTCTAATTATAATATTAACCACGCAACTCTTGAGATGGAGACAATATCAGAGGAAAAAGAATGTGAGCATTGTTAACTAAGGCTTCACTCCTCCTTTTCCTGAAGAACCTCCTCCAACTCTTGAGTCAGAACTCTCGCTTCTAACCTTCTCAAGTTTCTTCCCTTCATATACTCTTCCGAAGTTATATCTTATACCTAAAGAATAGCTTAGCCTTGTTCCCGTCCATGATGATTTAGCAATTGTGCCCTTATAAGAATACTCTGATTCTTGTTTCCTCTTTGCAAATATATTACCAATACTAAAACTTATATCTAATTTGTCCTTGAATAAAGATTTACTGGCACTAATATTTCCTCCCTGCCATCCATTATATTTATAAATACCATACATTCCTCCAGAGTAATAATAGTAGAAGAGATTTAGCTTATATTTATAAGGCAGATTAAATGATGAGCCACCATAAATTGAAAGACTTAGCGACTCAAAATTAATTCCAATCGTATCATTCTTTGATTCTGTCTTTGAATAGCTACCACTTGCATAAGCATATAAAGACCACCATTTAAATAATTCTTTATTAAAGCTCATTCCAATGTTTATACTATGAGAATTTCTAATATTATAAGGAGTTGAAACTTGGACTAAAGTATTTGGGATTCTTTCAACAATATCTGAAATACTATTTCTTGTGTAACTATATGAAAGACTTGGAAAGAACATATATTTTAAAGAATAGGATAATCCCACAGAATGAGAGAACTGAGGTTCAAGTAATGGATTTCCCTTCGAATAAGAATAGTCATTGCTTTTTTCTAAGAATGGGTTTAAGCTACTATAGCTTGGTCTTGATATTCTATATCCATAATAAAAGCTAAGTCTATTATCTGGTTTAAAGGCATAACTTAGACTAATATTAGGGAAAAGATTTATATAGCTATTTCTATTTGTTGAATCTAAAATTACCTGATAACCCTTTGTATTGGTTTGCTCTGTTCTAAGCCCAAGTCGAAGCGTTGTCTTTTCTTCAAAGGTTTTTGAGAAAGAAGCATAAGCAGAGTTTATATTCTCCATATATTGGAACTGATTACTCTTTTCTATATTATTAATATATTGAGAATTTGTATCCAAAATCATTGAATTAAAATCATTATCGGCAAGGCTAAGTGTAGATTTTATCCCAAACTCTAATCTTGTTTTCTTATCGAAAGGCTTAACGATATCGGTCTTGAAGGTAAAATTTCTATTCTTAGATACTGTATTTTGACGGAAAGCCTCCTGACGTGAGATATTCGATTCAT
>Ga0265295_1001567_pt1 | contig 39829 bp, 47 predicted proteins | sample Munlansysbiofilm_FD_192503 | JGI IMG/M metagenome (GOLD analysis project Ga0265295, IMG submission 192503) | Leachate microbial communities from a municipal landfill in Southern Ontario, Canada - Methane capture system biofilm | ecosystem: Engineered > Solid waste > Landfill > Unclassified ... | reverse complement strand
AGTATTGTAGAAAAAAATAATAAAATAATTGTAAAGTTTAGTGATAAAAGTCAAATAGCTTATGCCAATTTGCCGTTTAGCACTAAAAAATAAGTATGGAAGAAGAAATAAAAGAAGAAAAAAAAATAAGGGTAGTTAAATTTACTCGCCCCGATGTCGAGGAAGAATTGACTGAACAGGTCATTAAAGACATTATCACCAGTCAAGAAATGGAGATTGAAAACTTAACCAAGGAAATTGAAAGAAAAAGAGATTGTATAAAACATTATCAAAAATATTTAGCTTAAATCGATAGGCAATCCTATTGATGGATATGGGTCTTCAACGGTATCTGGTTTCGGTATGAAAGCTATTGGAGCATCAACCGCCCATAACAATTTACAACCTTATATAATAGTTAAAATGTGGAAACGCACAGCATAAATATGGAAGATTGCAAAACAATAAATATCATAAAAAATTGGCTATATTTGCCAGCTTTTCTGATAGCTATAGGTTTGCCGGAGTTTTTATCTTGGGCAATATCAAGTTTGACATTCTTAATGATAGTAGATGTTTTTACAGGAATGCTTGCTTCAGCTAGAATAGACGGGATTGAGGTATTAACTTCAAGAAAAATGCTTGGGGGAATAGTTGCCAAAACAACAATATTGATCTTGCCTTTTGTGGTTGTTTTAATAGGAAAGGGACTCGGAGTAGATCTTTTTTCATATATAAGAGGAGTAGTATCCTTATTGGTGTTAGCCGAGGCTTATTCAGTAGTCGGAAATATCTATTCAGCTAAAAACCAACAAAGATTACCGGAGGTGGATTTTATTTCAATAGTTTTAAAAAAAATAAGAGATTTTATTATAAATTTATTAGAAAAGACTAAGATATAATATATGTATGGAACAGGTATTTATGGAACGATCGTGTATGGAGCAATATTTAATGCAAAAACATTAGTATTTGTATTTATAGATGATGTCGCAATAGGAAATGATGAAATAGCTGGGATAGTCAATGAATTTGTTTTGACTGATAGCGGAGCAGGGGTGGATCAGGCGAGTGTTATGAATATTATTGTTATAGTGGATAATGGAACTGGAGCGGAAATAATAAGAATAGTAGAAAATAATTTTGAGTTAGTGGGTAGAATAAGTGGAGATAATGAATTATACGGTAAGATTATCGATTTAAAAAACTCAGGAAAGGTTAAAAACATATAATTGGAAAAATAAGTAAATAAATTTATGAAAATACTGGAATTTAGCAATCAATCGTTGATGTTAATGGCCACCCAGTCGGCATTGTTAAAAAACAATGCCATTGCAGGGAGTGTCAACAACATAACAGTAGATGATAATAACGGCTTTGCTCAAAATGACTTTGTTTTACTGGGTGAAATCGGACAAGCAAAGAGCGAGATATTTAAGGTAAATGCGGCCGTAGCGACAGGGACTGGGATACAAGCCGATTCTTTAACTTTTCCTCATAGTGTAGGTACACCTTTGTATAATATACCTTATAATCAAGTAAAATTTTATCATTCAGATACTTTAACCGGAACAAAAACTTTTTTATCCGCAGTAGATATTCAAGCCGACAAAGAAACCACCATTTACAAAGATGCTACTAATTCAACCGGATATGCCTTTTTTACTCTTTATAATTCGGAAACATCAGTTGAAAGCGGTTATTCGGCCGGATTTAGTTATGGAAATATTTCTTATGGATCAAGAATAAAAATAAGAGAGTTTGTCAAAGAGTTTTTTCAGAAGCCTTTAAGCGAAACTCAATTTACAATGTTATGCGATTCAATCGAGGCCGAGATATTTGCTATTAAGAAATGGAAATTTAGAGAAAAGATTTTTACATTCAATTCAGTAGCCGATCAACAAAAATATTCTTTATTAACCATAGGGGCAACAGATATTGGACAGTTGGTATATGCCACTTATGACGGGCACCCGGTATCAACAATAGATATTAAACAGCACAAAATATTAAACTGGCAATCCACTAATTCAAGTGGAATACCGGTGGCGGTTTGTGAGATAGATAGAGAGCTTTATTTTACCCCTAAGCCAAACGCCATAGCCTCAATAGAATTGATTTATTACAAAAATTCAAGCGGATTTGCCGATGAAACAACGGAGAGCGAGGTACAATTGCCAATGGCCATAGCTTATAGAATTTTACAAGATTTGTGGGCCCCATTCGATCAAAAGAAGTCAGCTTATTACAGAACAAGGTTCTTGGAAACAATCGATGTTATGGAGAGAAACGATAAAAAGCAAGTGAGTAAGTTTCCAACATTAACAGAGAGCGGAGTAGCCAACGCAACATTTTTAAATTCAATAGATAATATACAAATAGATGTCTAAACTACCAAGAATTTATAAACAAGATATGTCAGGGGGTGTTCAAGCTAAAACAACCCATAATTTAGCTATTCGTAATCAATCGGCTCATATTTTAAATGGTGAAGTCGATAGTAAAGTAGGGGCGATCACTGGGAGAAAGGGTAGCTTAGTACAATCAACTGTGGTAGCAGGGCAAGAGATTTTAGGTCTTTATATTTATAGGTATGGAACAACAAGAAAATTTTTAGCATTGTGTAGCGATGGAGCCGGAACGCCGAAAAATGATCTATATGTTAATGCTAGTGCTAATTTTACAGGAGTTTGGAGTAAAACCTTGCAGGATTTAGAGAATGGAGTGGACGGATTCGGAGAAAACTTTATGGACAAATTTTTCTTTGTAAACGGTTATACTGCTCAAGTGTGGGACGGTTCTACTTGGGTGGCAGTAACTAACGCACCGGCCGACAGTAATTATTTAGTAGTATTTAATCAAAGACTTTATGCCTTTACTAAGAAGGGCTTTATGTGGTATTCAGATGTGGTCAATTCAACCGGATTGGCTTTTACAACAGATTCTTGGACCTCAAGAGGTATAAACCCTAACGAGGGAGATTTTATTAAAATGGCAGTAAGGCACAGAGGAAACATTATCATATTTAAGGGGGAGAGTGTTTACCGATTTGACGGGAGCTCAAGCGAGCCGGAGCCTAATATATCAATCGGAACGACAAGCTCAAAATCAATAGTAATTTTAGGAAATGTATTTTTCTTTAACTCTTTGGGAATAAATATGATCGGAGCAGGTGATCCGGTGCTTATCTCAATAGGCGTACAAAAATACATAGAGGGAATGAATAGTGATAATTGGCCAAAAGTATCAGGCGGACGAGATAAGGAAAATGTTTATTTTTGGATAGGAGATGTAACCATAAATGATCCGCACGAATTTGATTATGGTAAGACTTATTCAAATGTAGTTTTGAAATTTAATACCAATACGCAAGTATGGACAGTTTACACAGGTTGGGACGCTAGATGTTGGTGCTATGATAAGGATAATGGAAATACTTATTTTGGTACTTCTGCCGGAAAGATAGTTAAAATAAATACCGATTATGCCGATGTGGACGGAGCAAAATCTACCCCTATAAATTTTGAGGTGATTTTTACTCCGGAAGATAATAAATATCCGGAAAGAACAAAACAAACAGATAAAATCGTAGTAACTGGAAAATATAATTCAGATATTCAAATAGCAAGCAGTTTTGATAATTTGAAAAGTGGAAATTTATTGAATAACGGTAAGGGAATGGTAAATGAAATGACTACTTATGACGAGTTATGGATCTCAATTAAAGAGCAATACGATAGTGTGCCACCAAGAATTGACGGATTGATAATAGATAATATTAACTTATTAGACGATAATAAATAGATATGAATTATTTAGATAGCGGATTTGATATATTTTTGAGGAGAAGCACCTATGACACAGGACAATATGATAAAGCCAATATTGGTGATTTGCTAGTGTCAGGAGCGGTAACGAATACTCAAATAGGGTCAGTCAGCTTTGATAAGGTAGAGAATGTCGGAATTGATATAGAGGGTTGGAGCACGAATATTGTCTTTACTCAATCGGATCATAACACCCTAAACTGGGCGGCCGGAAAGATCAAGTTATCTAATGGGACAGAATACTCAATAGCCGGAAGCAATACCGGAGAGGTTGCGGCAACCACATATATATATTTTGATTTAGCCGTGTCATCCACAGCTTTGCAAATAACCACAACAGCCAGTACGGCAGTAGGGGCTAACAAAATATTGGTGGCGGTTTGTAAAAATGTAGAAGTAGGGAAACTGATAAGTTATCAAGTCTTTGGAGGAATGGGTCAAGGTCTTATAACAGCTAGTGATATAGCCTCAAACACTATAACAGCCAACGAGATTGCCGCTAATACCATTACAGCCAACAAGCTGACAATAACAACCTTATCGGCTATTTCAGCTAATATGGGGACAATTACAGCCGGGACAATAACTGGAGCATTGATACAAACGGCTGCAACCGGTTATAGAGCATTATTGACATCGGCAAATGGTTTTCAGTTATATAATGGTGCAACTTGGCAAGGGTCTTTACAATCAGATTCTAACGCTTCGGTAGTTTTAAATTCAGCAGGAAATATTTATCTAATGAGAAATGGCGCACAAATGGCATTTTTTACTGGAAATTCAATTGATCTTCCATCTACTATGGCCATTACTTGGGCTGGAGGTGGAAATTTAAGCTATGGAGGTAGTTATGTTAAAACAAATATAAATTTTAGAGCTGATAGTTTCGAGGCTAAGGGGTCAGGCTCTACATATTATATTGGTGGAACTGATGATTTTGCGGTAGTGGAGGCTATTGACCAACAAAAATCTGATGGATATGTATCAAATATTAGAGTGGGAAAAAGAAGATTATATTTTGTAGGGGGTTTATTCCGATATGCCGGACCCGGATATTGGGAGGACGCACAATAATATGGAAAAGATAGAATATATATTTAGTGAAGATGATTTGTTGTCTTTGTCGGCTTTAATAAAATATGCTGAAAAAAATGGTGTTTTAGAAAAAGAACGATTGCAAATAATAAAAACATTCAACGAACCGGCATTCAAGATATTGAATAATGGAATAAAAATTTTAAATAATAAATAAATTTATGGCAAAATTATCAAAAAATGAAAGAGAAGCAAAAAGGTTAGGCATATCTCTTTCTGATTATAAAGCACAAAGAGGAAAGTCAAATGATTATGGAAGTTTTATCGATGAGATTTTTCAAGAAAAAGTAACCACAGACTTTGAAGAAGATTACGAGAAGTCAGGAGCGAAAGATATTCATTTGGAGAACGCTAAAGCCTTAATGACTCCATACTATGAAAAGCAGGTTGGGCAGTATATGGAAGATCTAAACGCTTGGAGTCAAATGGAAAGTGTCAGTTATGAAAGAAGTCTAAGGCGAGCTAGAGCTAGTATGGCAGTCAGAGGTGGAGCAATAGGAAGTGAAAGAGAGGGCACAGAGGGTGAAATGGCTTATGATAGAGAGGCGGATAGAAGATCCAAAATATCAACAGCCGAAAGAACAGTCGGAACAGAAAGGATCAAGGGGGCCGGATATAACCCAGTAGCCGGAACACCGGAGGAGGGATCTATTTACGCTGAAATGACTGGAGCCATAGAGGACACAGCCTTGACTTATAAAAATGATTGGCTAGAAACTAAGGTATCAGAGGCAAATAGAAAATATAGGTCTAAAGGTTAAATAATGTTATAATATAAATATATGGCAAAATCTTACACGCAATTAGAGATGGATTCTGATAAAATAGCTAAAAGCAATAGCAAATATGCGGACGCACTAGCCAAAGTGGAAACGGCCCCGCAAGAAATAACGGAGGCTTACAGAACATCTAAAGCAAATAAAAATATTGATGAGGCGATAAACAAATCCGAACAGCAAATGTTGGGAGGTTTTACGGCCGGAATAGATAAGTATTCCAATGTATCAAATCCGTTTAAAAGACTTGCCCTAGCCACAAAATATAAGGGTACGCTAGCGGTGGAATATAATAACTTGGTTGACGAAAGAACAAGGCGAGCCGGAGTTTTATCGGAGTATATTGATAAGTGGAGGGGTCTATACGGGGCCGAGGCGGCAAGACAAAAAGTTAACATTGATGCAATGGAGAGTCAATTCAGCCGTGATCTTACTCTTAAAAAAGCCCAAGAAAGCGGTGGCGGTAGCGGAAATAAAAAATTATCCAATGAGGAATTAGTAAAAACTGTAAACCAATTGAAAAATGCCAATGCCAGTTGGGAAGACATAAACGCTTATTTAGTTGAAAAATATGGGGTTGATACAAGTGAGGACTCTTTTGCTGATATGCAGTTAAGAAAAGCCTTTGGAGAAAACACCCTAACTAGATCAGAAAGAGATAAACAAGCTAAAATAGATGAAGAAAATAGAATAATAGAAGAAATGAAACAAAAGGATCAAGCTAAAGAAACCAAAGAAACCAATGGGTTTTTTAGCAAAAACAGGTGGTCAAATGCTTATGATATTCTAACGAAAACAAAATATAAATAAAATAACTGCTTAAAATTATGGCACAAGATTTTAATACTTGGAAAAAAAACAGGGGAACTTCTATTTCTCCAAATAATGATTCAACCGGAATAGCCGATTTTGATGAGTGGAGAAAAAAAAGAAAACAAGTTGGAGAGGAGAAAGAGCGACAAGCCAAAGTCGGTCAGAATTTAGCTATGCAAGCTAATTTAAGAATGATGAGAGCAACCGGATATTTTGATAAGCCAAAACAACCAGTAATACCGGTAGATGAGATCCAACACGAAAGCAACAAAAAAAGTGCTATAAAAAGTGCTGGTTTATCTCTTCTATCAAGCGTGTCAAGGGGCGTATCTCTGATTGGTGGATCAGTTGAAAGTATTGGTAGAACCAATAAAAATGAGGGTTTTTTAGGTGGGGAAACGAGTATATTTAGTATAAAAAAAGATACCATAGGTGATAAAGTATTTAGAAAAGTGGGAGCAGGAATGGAAAAGGGTGGCAAATATGTCAAAGAAAATTTTGACTTTGCCGATGAAATGATAAGAGGTAACAGCGGATATGTAGAAGAATATGCCTCTTTTAGAGATGAGAGCGGTAAATTTGATATAAATAAGTTAAAAGATCCAAAAGTTTTATTAAATGTCGGAGCTTCCGGGGTAGGAAGTATGGCCCCGATAATAGCAGCCGGAGCATTGGGAGGAGGAGCCCCGGCGTTTGCGACAGCTTTTTTGACGGAGAAAGGTGATGCCGTCAGCGAGTATTCAGAAAAACTGGCTAAAGAAAGAGGGGTAAGGGTAGAGGATTTATCTAATCAAGATATAGCTAAAATAGACATTTCATCAACAGGCTATGGAGCCGTTTCGTCAGCACTTGAAACGATATTACCTTTAAAATTTGTAAATAAATTGGGGATTGGAGGGAGTAAGGAAGTAGTTAAGAAAGTGTGGCAAAGAGTACCAGTTGAAATTGCTAAGTCAATCATAACCGAGGGCGGAACAGAGGGCTTACAAAAATTTACTCAAAATGTTATTTCAAAACTAGCTATTACAGATAAGCAGGATTTAGCAGAGGGAGTTATAGATGAAGCCATTGCCGGAGCTTTAGTGGGAGGCGGAATTGCAGCCTTAGGAGAGGTGGCCGACACTAATATAAACCCCCCACAAAAACAAGTCATTAAGGAAGATAAGGAAGAAAAGAAAGCAAAGATCAAGACACAAGAAGAAACTAAGGCTAAAGAGATGATTAAGGCCTTGGCTGATAACGATGTAGAAAAGATAGAGAGATTATCAGGCGAGCTAACTTCTAAAGAATTAAGGGAGGTAGATAAGGTCTTGGAGTTTATCGAGCAAAAAGAACAAAAGAAAGATGAAAATTTTTCTTTAGAGGACAGAAAAATACTACAAGAAAAAATAAGCGATAAAGAAAACGGAGTTAAGGAAACGGTAGGAGAAGCTATTTTGAGTGATGAAAATAAAATGTCTGATCTTGATACCGGAGCAAGAAAAGAAGCGGTGGATCTTTTTAAGAGGGTAGCGGAAACCGACACGGAGCACGCAGAAAAAGCTAAAGAGATAATTAAAAAGATTGATGAAACCAATAAAAAAATAGACGGTGTTTTATCGGAAGTGAAAGAGCAAAAACAAGAACTGTTAAAAGAAAAAGCCGAAGCTGAAACAAGGGAGCTGAAAAAATCTATTCAAACAAAAATAGATACTTTTGACGATGTAAAAAGAGAATTGTTGTCAAAAGTTAATTTGCCGGATTTGAAACCAAGAGAAATAAGTGATATACAAGAAAAGTTATCAGAGGTAATGGACGACTATGACGGAAAGCAACGCCAAGAAATAGTTGACAAACAGAATGAATTGTTAGATAAAGATAATGCGTATATAAAGAAGAATAAGGAAATCTTATATGATAAGGACGGTATAAATTTAGATGTTGTAAAATACGATGACGGCACTTGGAAAGTGCATACCGGAGCAACGGGAAAAACAGAGGGATTTGGCCATCCTTATTTTGGGAACTTTAAGTCTAAAGATGAGGCAATCAAGTATGGTTTAAAAAGAATATCTGATTTTTTGGATAAAATAGAGAAGGAAGGGGACAAAAGTGCTAAAAAGCAAAAAGCTAATTTAATTAAACAATTCAAACAATATGAAAAAGATATTAGTACTGGGAGTGGAGATAACGGAAAAGGAGTTTCCGGAGCTAACAAAGTGGGCACAAGTAAACAAGCAGGGACTAGAGAGAACGCTAAAAAGTATGAAAGCGGCAACAAAGGACAGTCTGGAAACAATAATGATAAGTCTAGAGTCGGATCTAAGGACGGACAACAGTTAAAGGATGGATCAGAGATAATATATAAAGGAGAAAAACATAGGGTTTTAAATTCTTGGTATACTCAGGAAAGCGACAAGACTTTTGCTAGATTGTTTAATCCGAATACTGGAAAATCTATTGTTATAGAAGAGGATGAAATTTTTAGCCAAAAAAATAAAACACAAAAAGAAATTGTTGTTGAAGCTGAAACATTATCTAAAGAAGATTTAGATAATTTAAGGTTAGATGTGGGAGATGCTTTGATAGAGGCCGGGGAACTCGGAATAAAAATAAAAGAACTAAGACAATACGGATCAACAGAAAGAGGAGAACAAAAAGATTCTTCTGATTATGATATTTATATCGAGTATGAGGGAGATATAAGAGAAGACGACTTTTTTAATCTTTTGGCAGATCATTTTAAAGATATAAAGGTTAACGGAAGAAATGTCGATTTTAACCCAGTCAAGGCTGAAAAAACTGGAACAATAAAAGAAGCTATTGATAAAGATCCAAAGGAAAACAAGTTAATCAAAATGTCGCCCATTGGGGGTGTTATTATGGACATTTTAATTGCTAATGGACAGACACTTGATAATGAAGACCTTTACATAAAGATAGAGCGAAGGGGTTTTGAGAAGCTAGTTATTCAAAAAATAAGTAAAAATGAAATATCCATAGCCCACTATTACGAACAAAACGGAGATTTGATGATCGATCCGGAGGCTATTTTTGAGATCGTTGATGGTAGATTGGTAGCCAAAACAATACAGCATAACTTTAATCTTCCGGTAATGCCGATTAAAGACAATGACCCATTCTTTAAATTATGGGCGGAAAATTTAAAATCGCAAGGGTTTGCTAGCGGATTTTCAGATATATCTAAAGAGCATAGAGCTATTGTAAATAAAGAGAATCTTACAGAGGTTGATATTGTTACAAAAGGTGATAAATATTATTTGATTTATAAAGATAGAGGAGATGGTAAAATGGATATTTACGATAAAGAGTTTTTGACATTCGATGAAGCACTAAAAGCAGCAAAAATACATAATAAAAGTAGGTTAGGTCTTAATAGTAATATATCCAATGTAGAAAAAAGAGTAAAAAAATATTCTAAAGCGGAAATAGAAAAACTTGTTAATTCTAAAAAAGAGTTTACCGAAGCAGAAAAAGAAGCCCTAAGACAATATGAGGGATCAGGCGGACAAAAAGAGGGTAGCGGTAGAGGAGTTTTAGACGAGTTTTATACCCCCAAGAAAATTGTTGATAAGATGTGGTCTTTAACCATTAAGAACTTATCAGATAATATTGATAAGAAAAACCTTAATATATTGGAGCCCAGTGTAGGGACGGGAAGATTTTTGGAAAGAGCACCAAAGGGATCAAATATAACGGCTTTTGAAACTAACCCGATAAGTGCCAAAATAACAAAGGTATTATATCCTAACGCTAGAGTAAACAATACCTCTTTTGAAACCTTGTTTATAGATGAGAAAGGAAAGAAAAAGGCATTTGATCCAAAATACCAGATTGTGATTGGAAACCCCCCGTACGGAATCCATAGAGGAAAATATAAAGGGTTAGGAGAAGAAAAAGGCATAGGCAGATATGAAGAATATTTTATTAAAAGAGGTCTTGACTTAACTGTTGAGGGCGGTGTTTTGTCAATGATTGTACCAAGTGGATTTTTAAGAGGTGGATTTGATAAGATAAAAGGGATGATCGCTTTAAGAGGAGATTTGGTAGATGCGTACAGATTGCCGAACAAGTCTTTTGATAATACCGAGATAGGAACGGATATATTGATATTTAAAAAGCACGATTATTTATCAACCGGAGAGCAAGTAAACGGAGATATTTTAGCTAATGATGAGTGGTTTAAACAAAATCCAGAAAAAGTGTTAGGGGTAGAAACAGAAAAAAAAGGAAAATTTGGAATGGAAAAATATATTGAGGGTAATATAGATGAGGGATTGTCTATTATTCAAGACGCAGAATTAGCCGAAGAAGAATTTGACGAAAACATAGAAAAAATGGAGCAAGAAGAAGTGGAGATTACCAAAAAAGAAAGAAAAACAGCCATCAAAGAAAACACAAAAGCTAAACGAACAAAGTCAAAGGCTAGTTTTGACAATGGACTTTATAAAATAACAGACGGATATAAAATAGAAAGCACTAAGCAAAGTAAAACAAAAACATTTTCTCAAGGGAATATTGAGGAAATAGAATCGTTTAAAAATGTTAGAGAGGACGGCAGTCTTTATGATTTTACCGGAAGTAAATTTGATGTGGGCATAGAAGATCTCTTTTATCACGAGGGCAAGGTTTACAATCGTTATAACTATTTGCAAGGGGATATTGTTCAAAAATTGGAAGATTTAAAACACGACAAAGACAGGCTTACCGATAAGGCATACAAAAAGCAAAAAGAAGAATTAGAAAAGATAATGCCTAAACAGATGACGATTGATAAAATATCTTTTTTACCAATCAGTAAAATGGCCGATGAAATAAAGATAGACAAATACGGGGAAGAAAGGACACTTAAAAACGCCTTTATAAACTGGATGGAAACCTTACCATATCAAGCTAGAGAGGGTGTATCAGGTTGGGAAATTGAAAACTATGTTAATGGTTTACCGGTTAGGGGCGGAGATAAGGAAACCAACAAAGAAATAAGAAAGAAGCGAAGAATAGTTGGTAATAAACTATTTAGAAAATTTTACAGAGAGGAACTTACCGAAGATCAGCAGAAATTGATTGAGGATAGATTTAATAAGTCTTTTAACAGTTATGTTAAGCCGGACTACTCAAAATATCCTCTTGAGATAGAACTACATAATAAATTTTATAAAAAAGATTTTCAATTAAGAGATATTCAAATGGAGGGAGCCGCTTTTTTGGTCAACAAAGGAGTTGGTCTTTTGGCTTATGAAGTGGGTGTTGGTAAAACTTTATCCGGTATTGCCGCTTTACAGGGAGTGATGAAAAAAGGTTGGACGAAAAAACCTCTTATTATCGTACCCAAAAATTTAAAATCAAAATGGATAAATGATTTAGTAGAAGCAATGCCCGGAGTAAAGATAAACGACTTAGCTAATCTTGGAGGTAATTTTAAGTTTAAAGGAGATATAAACGAACTTGAAATTGAGAACGGATCAATATCAATCATAACCGAGGACGGATTTAAGAGAATTGGTTTTAGCGAGGAAACATATAACCGATTGACAAAAGACTTGGAAGATACATTGTATGACAACAAAGAACAGAAATCTAAACGACAAAAAGAAATAGAAGCCTCTAAGGCGGAGGAGAGAGAGGGCAAGGCAAAAAGAGGTACAGATTTTCCGTTAACTTTTGAGGAGTTGGGATTTGATCATATTATGATAGACGAAGCCCACAGGGCCAAAAATGTTTTTTCTTCCGCTAAGGCGACTAAAGATAAAAAATCTAATGAATATAGTAATTTGAGAGGATCAGTATCAGATAGGGGTCTAAAAACATATTTAGCTACTCAATATATTCTTGAAAAAAACAATGGAAGAAATGTATTTTTATTGACGGCTACACCATTTAATAATTCTCCCATAGAGATTTATTCGATGATGTCTTTAATGGCTAAAAAAAGATTAGAGTCCTTAGGGATAAAGAATATCAATGACTTTATCAGTCTTTTTTGTGAGATTGAAACCAAAGACTCAATCAAGGCTAGCGGAAAGATGGAAGCCGTTGATCAGGTGAGAAAATTCGGTAATTTAAGACAATTACAATCTTTGGTTAGGGAGTACATAGATTTTAGAACCGGAGATGAAGTGGGCATACCGAGGCCGACAAAAATTAAACTTACTCCCAAACTAAAGATGACGGAGTTGCAAGCGGAATATGTCAAAGAGGCTCAAGATCTATTTGCTGATAAAGACGCCGGAACTTTAGTGGCCATAACGGAACTACAAAAAATAACTTTATCACCGTATTTAAGCCGTTATCATTTAGGAGGGTTAAGTAGTGTAACGCCTAAGGAGTTGGTAGAAAACAGCCCGAAGATAAAATATGCGGTAGAGGGAATAGTAAAGGCTCAAAAAACACAAAAGAACGCCGGACAGATCATCTTTGCCGAAAAAGGTATTGAGATTTTCCCGCTTATAAAAGAGTACTTGATAAAAGAAAAAGGATATAAGAGGGGTGAGGTTGAAATAATAGACTCTAAGGTTGGGGGAGATAAAAAGGACTTATTACAAGATAAATTTCAAAACGGAGAAATAAAAGTTTTGTTGTGTTCAGGGACGGTTAAAGAGGGAGTTGATTTGCAGAAATTATCCACCGATTTATACAATTTGCATTTACAATGGAACCCGACAGATATGATCCAAGCGGAGGGTAGAACTTGGCGACAGGGAAGCCATTTTGATAATGTCAGAATACATTATCCATTGGTAGAAAATTCAGTTGATCCGTTTATATTTCAGAAACTGGAAGAAAAAGCTAGCCGTATTGCTGATGTGTTTAGCTATAAGGGAGATAATTTAGATGTGTCAGATATCGACTTTGAGGGAATGAAAATGGATTTGATAACGGATCCGGAGTTAAGGTTGCAGGCCGAGGAAAAGTTTAAAACAGCCTCTTTTGTGAATAAGAGAGATCTTTTGGAATCGGAAATAGCCTTTTTGGAAAGAAGAACGAAAAGGATAGGGGAGGTCAAGGCGGAATTAAAATCAACGCAAGAATCATATTTTTACGGCAACGCAGAAGCCAAAGAAAGAAAATTGAATAAACTCAAGGCTGAATTAGAGGAAGAAAAATTCAAACTTAAAAAGAGAGGAGCCCAAGATGATGTGGCTAAAGAACTTGAAGAAAAGAAAAAATCTCTTGAAGAAATTAAAAAATCAATAGAAAATTTATCAGAGGAGTTTAGAACTAAAAAAGAGAATATATCTAAAGAGGAGAATATTATCTATGGAGATAATAATTATGCGGAGATTGTCGAGTTTATGGGGGATAAAGAGTTTTATACTTTTGACGGAGGAAAAATGGCATATTTATCAGAGGAAAGTTTAAACACATTTTTATCATCAGAAACAGCCAAAGGTTTGATGAAAGAGATATATGAGGAATTAAACCCAAACATAAAGGCTTGTTTATCTTTTGAGTTATTAAGAGAAGTGAGAAATAAAAACGGAGTATTAACTCTTGCCGATTTTGATGGGGTTAAGAATCTATTGAGAATAGGTAGGAATATGGACAAAGAAACATTTAAGAGAGTATTCAGACACGAGTTAAACCACGCCGCTTTTAGCTTAATGGGGGCAGAGAATCAAGCAAAGATTATCGCTTGGTATAAAAACCTTACTCCAAAAGAGAAGATCCGGATATATGGAAGCGAGGAGCTATTTAATTCTTATTTAAAAGATTATAGGGGAGATGTCAAAAAAATGGCCGATGAAACGATAAATATGGCTATGGGCCGAGAAGAACAACGCCACCCGATCTTTAAACTTATCCGATCAATAGTAAATGCGATAGTGAGAGCTTTACAGCATATATCAATAAATGGAAAGGTGTTTGCCAAAGAATCGGCCCAAAAAAGAGCCTCTTTTGTGGAGGTTATGGATCTATACTCTGATATGTATTCTCAAACAGGGGGAGAAAAATATGCCAGAACAAAGGAATATTTGCAATCGTTAAAAGATAACGGCTTTGTTGAGGGATCAATTTTAGATGTGGAAATTCAAGAAAAAATAAATGAAAGTTGGAGAAAAAGAAAAGTGGAATTAAATACTTTTAGCGTAGATTATGATAGGTTGATTATTGATAAAGATACTGTTTTGGCTTTAAAAGATGTCAAAAAAGGAAGATTATCATATTCAAATTTGCCAATTCTTGTTAAATTAGACACTAAAACAGGTAAATATATCATTGTTGACGGTAGGCACAGAATGATACAGCAATTCTTAAATGGAGAAAGAATATTTACAGCGACAATCAATGAGTTTAATTACAGGCAAGCTAGTTTGGTGGAAGAGGAAAGCAATAAAATAAAAGTACCGGAATATACTAGGAAGGGAAAAATAGTGAAAACACACTCCAGAAGAGCCGTAGTTAAAATGATTGATATGAGAAAAACCGGAGAGGCCACGAACAAAGAAAAGCGTAGGATATATATGGAAGCATTTGATAAAGTTTACGGAGAGAAAAAACCACCGTCAGTAGCTAAAATGGTTGAGGAAAAATTTAAGGATAAGCAAAGAAGAACTTTGATCACGGCCGGAAAACTAGAGGAGGTTGGTTTTGAAGTGGTAAAGGCCTCTTTTAAGGAGGGCAAGGTAGTGGGGTTTATTAAGGGTGAAAACGATGCTTTAGAAAAGACCGAAAAAGAGATTGAAGAACTGGCCGAGAAGATCAAAAAGGCCGAGTATAAAACAGTAGCCCAAAGAGCCACTTTTGAAGCAAGAATCGAGGAGTTAAAAGAAAAGCACGCCGAACAAAAGAAAGAGCTTTATTTAAAGTTGGATAAACAAGAAACAAGCTACAAAAAGCAAAAAGCAAGATTAAGGGAGAAACTCAAAGAAAAAATGAAAGACTACAAGGCTATTCGCAAGGAAATGGTTGAGTATGTCAAAGACAATTTACCGAGAAGTAGATGGGGTAAGTTTTTAATAAGAATAAGGGACGGCAAGACTAATAAGAATCTAGCCAAGATAATGGAAAAGGTAGATGAGGAGGTTTTGAACTTACAAAGAGAGATCGCTATAAAGAACATTAAGTCTATTCTTAAAAAAGCCGATCAGTTGCCGATTGAATTTCAAATGATGATGAAAGAAATTACTGGAGAGATAAACTGGGTTGGGACGCTTCCAAAGACAATGGATAAGTTAAAGAAGATTGACGAGTATATTAAAACGCACCCAGATGCCAGAAATCAATTTTCTAGGGGTATATTGAAGCGGTTAGGTATATTATCTCAAAAATCATATAAAGAACTAACAGCAAGCCAATTACTAGCCCTAAACAGTCGTCTTGAGCTAATTAGAAACATTGGTCGGGCGGTAAAATATCAAAGAAAGGTGAATAAGATAATTGAAAGGAATAATATATTGGCGGAAATACAAAAAAACTCGACAAACTTTGACAAAATACAGCAGAGTGGTCTAACGCAGGAAGAACGAGAAAAGAGGACATTTTGGGAGAAAACAATAGACAAATTGCAAGATGTAGATTGGCAGATAATGCCGGTAGATAGTTTTATAAAGAACTTGGATAAGGGGATAGAGAACGGAATAAATTACCGGACATTTAAAAAGCCGGTAGATATAGCTTTTAACGATTATCTAAAATTATCAATCTCAATGAAAGACAGGCTTTATGATTTTATAAAGACTAGCGGTTTTGAAGTCAGCGATAAGAGTTGGGAAAATATAGGTATTTATGCGATCAATAACCAAAGAGGCGGAAGAATAAAGCTATTGAAGTCAGGTTACAGCGAAGAACAGATCGATGCAGTAGAGCTTACAGAACAGGAAATGGCAATGTATGGATATTTAAGACAAGAATTGGATAAGATATACCCATTGATCAAAGAAGTTTACGAAAAAGTATATAATAAGCCTTTAGGCAAGGTGGAAAACTATTTTCCGTTTATAATGGACTTTTCTAATCAGGCCCCACTTTTTGAGGAAATGGAGCAACAATTTAATTTTGGCTTAAAGGGGACTAATAAAGGATTTACCGAGGAAAGAGTAGGAGGGTTTAACCCGATCAAAGTAAACGCCTTAACGGCTTTTGTAGAGCATATAGATAAGGCCACTTATTTTATCTCGCTTGAAGAAACGGTTAAAAAAGCCGAAGATCTAGTTAAAAGCCACAAATACGCTGAAGCGGTAGGAGAAAAAGCCCAAAAATATATGATGAGGTGGGTGGAACTTATCCAAAGACACGGAACCCCAAAGGATAATAAAGATATACGGGCATTGGACGCACTAAGAAAAAATATCACACTTGGTGTATTGGCCTTTAAATTAACCACGATCCCTATACAGTTGACGGCCGTTTTAAACGGAATGGCGGAAATTGGCACAAGTGCTTTAACAGGCTTTATAGATGTAACCAGTAGTAAGAAAAAGAGGGACTTTATTGTGGCGGTAAGTATGCAAATGAGGACAACGGTTGGAGATGATCCGATATATGGGGAAATTCAGCCCACAGCTTTTAAACAGAAAGCACAAGAGGTTGGAATGTGGGCAATAAAGAAAGTGGATTTAATGGCTAGAGCTGGAGTATGGTGGGGAGCTTATGAGATGTATTTAAAGAATCGTGGGTTAGAGGTAGATTATAACAACCCGGACCAAGAGGCGGTGTTATTTGCCGATAAGATTGTAAGAAAAACGCAGGCCACATCCGATTTTAAGGATTTACCCCCACTATTAACCCAAAAATATAGGACTTATGGTAAACTCTTATTGCAATTTCAGAATTTCGGGTTATTTCAATTTGCTTATATGAGAAACGATGTCAAATATAATATCTCCAATGATATTGGTAAGGCTAGTTGGCAAATAGCAATGATCTCGTTAAGTGTGATAACGGTGTTTAGCATAAGAGAGGCTATCTCAAATGCTTTATATGGAGGAGATGATGAAGATGAGGAATCTTTTATTGCTAAGTATTTTTGGGAAATGGGACAGATTGTGCCGGTATTGGGCAGTATGCTATACGGAGTAAGGGGCTTGATCAAGAACCCCAACATATATCAGGCCCTAAGTGTTAAAACGGGCATACCGGTTATAGATACGGCCGTTATGGGGTTAAGAGAAGCCGGAATGACAGCTATTTCTAAAAAGCCGGATACAATAGCTAAACACGCAATAGGGGTGACTAGCGTAGCCGGTCAGATGTCGGGAATACCCGGATCACTCCAAACAAGCCAATTTGCCAACGCAATACTAAGAAGATTGAAAAAAGAAGAAGCCCCACAAACACGGGAGGAAATACTCAAAAAATACAAAAAAGAGAACAAAATTGAAACTAGACAGCAGATAATTAACCGGTATAGAAAAGAAAACGGGTTAGAATAGATAAAAAATAATCCACCCAAGTTAAACTTAGGTGGATTATTTGACTTTATCTTAAAAGTATGCTAGTATAGTAATATCAAATACCTAGTTGCAAAGGTAACAAACACATTATAGACATTTCTTAAAGGTTGTCTGTTGTCGGTGGTCCATTGTGTACCACTTTTGCAATAGACACAGGCAACCTTTAATAAATGTCTTTTATTTTTAACATTAAATATATGAAAAAAGGTGAAAAAATAGCGTATTTTGTGGGTTGGTCAATAGTTATAGCGGTTATGACAATGGTCTTTGATATGGCTTTTCGGATATGCGATCCGTTAGCAAGGTTTTTTAGTTGGGTTTACTTCGTCGTGTTTACCCTAGTAATGATAACGATCGGGTTATATATATTATTTGATAAAGAATAAAAAATATATGAGAAGCACAAGAAATCAGCCATTTTGTTGGCAAGAGAAAAAGATACTTCGCTTTTTACGAAAGAAATACAAAGGAGTGGAATTAGTAAAAATGAAATTGTTATATTCGACTATTACTGAAATGGATAGTGATTTTAATGGCAAAGACATTCAGTTTTACACCAAAACTATCAGCACTTACAGTGGATTATCTATTGAATGGATACCTACTGGGCTTAAAAACCTTGAAAAACATAAAATAATAACAATAGCAAGATTAAGAGATAACGGCAGATTTTCAAAGAATTATTTAGTATTTACTCCTGAAAATATCCAAGAACAGATTGATGTTGAATTGATTGAAATTACTCCGCAAGAAAAGCTGACTAGAAATATGTCAAATGCTGTTTATAGAGTCTTAAAGCAAAATAAAGGAGGTCAAAGTTGGCAAGATTTAGTAGGCTATTCTGCTGAAGAACTAAAACAACATCTTCAAAAGCAATTCAAAGAAGGAATGACTTGGGAAAATTATGGACAGTGGCACGTTGACCATATTGTGCCGATTAGGAGTTTTACTTATGATAAACCCACTGATACAGATTTTCTAGAATGTTGGAGCATAGAAAACCTACAACCTCTTTGGGGAGCCGAGAATTCCAGTAAGGGCTGTAAGGTTAACGGAAAACCCGTTAACGGAAAACCCGTTAACGGTGAACCCGTTAACGGTGAACCCGTTATAGATAAAACTGGTATATTAGAAGATAGTATCTTATTAGAAGATAGTATTTATAAAGAAGATAATAAAAAAGCCTCGCAAAGCTCGGCTACTTACTCTTTAAAAGAAAAGACCTTAAAAGAATTTAGAAACCAAAGGAGGGTGGAATCAGGCAGACAACCAATGACTCCAAGACAGATGACGGATAAACAAAAAAACTCGCTAGATGCTTTTAAAACAGGCATAGACTACTTTAAAAGGGTTGGTTATGAAGAACACGGAATGTTGTTTATGGAGGTAAATAATGAAAAACGAAATAAGGTGGTGAGAAAGTTGGTAATATCGGCTTATAAGAATATAGGGGAGTTAAATGATCTCATAGATTGGTGGTTTAGCGGTAACGGGGAATGGGCAGATTATGAGCCGGAACAATGCTTTTCAACAAGAACCATAGAGAAATTCAAAAACAGAGAAAAGAAAGGGGGTGGCAAAAGATATGAATAATGTAACCGGAAAAATAGACTATGGCAGTACCGGCTATTTTTACAAGACGAAGTATAATGTTTACCTTAAAGACGGATCGGAGGTAGAAATAGGAGAAAAAGGGGGAAAAGAGTTATCAAAAGATATTTTAAAGCTAAAAAAAGATAGTTTTGTCGAATTGGGCACGGATAATATTGTCCAAGTCGGTGAAATAAAGCGAATACAAAAAATAACAGAAAAAATATTATGAAAGATTTACACAACAAAGAAATAGAAATAGCGATGTTGGGAGGGATATTAAAAAACAAGGCTTGCTTATTTGATATTATGGCGGTGATTGATCCGCAAGATATATATTTTGAAACCAATAGAATCATATATCAAAAAATGATCGAGTTATCAAATAACAGCAAGGAAATTGATATTATCACTATTGGCGATGAATTATCCGGAGAATCAGGGATACACTCATTGTTAGCGGATATGTTAGTAAAGGCGGAAATAGCTAACCCAGTACACTATGCCAAAAAGATTAAGGAATATGCGGTTAGGCGGTGGTTAAGCGGTTATTTATCCAAAGTAATGGATAAAATAGGGCAAGGCGATCCGGTGGAAATAATATCAGAGCTTGGATCAAAACTAGCTGGAGTTTATATCAAGACTAATAACGAAAACTCCAATGTCAAAGGGATAATATATAATATCCAAAATGATCAAGCGATTATAAGTGAGCTGATGAGGAACGGTAAAAAATATATCGGGGAGGAAATGGAAATGCCAAAGCTAGATTATGCCCTAAGCGGTTTAAGAAGAAGTTTTTACTACATAATAAACGCCTATACCTCAACCGGAAAGACATTTTTTGCCCTCAATATAGCCAACGGGTTTATCAATAATGGGAAACGAGTAGTATTTTTCTCTCTTGAGATGACCCAAGAGGAAATAGTTACAAGGTTATTGTCTATTCGATCCGGTATAAACTCAATCAGTATAACAATGGGGGGATATATGAATGATGAAAGGGAATTGCAAGCTAAAGATGACCTTTATAAAGCAAATTTGGAGGTGTATAGCCAAAAAAGAACGCTTGACGAAATAAAGGTGGCGATGATAAGTGAAAATCTGAAAGCCCCGGTGGATCTGTTCATAATCGATTATATCCAAAAGATAAAAGTGCCAAAGGCAACAAGCCGATATGAAAGATACACGGAAGCCTCGGACGAGTTGCACAATCTTGCCCAAAAGTTAAGAATACCGATTATAGCTTTATCTCAAATAGATAATGCCTCGGCAAGAAGTAAAGATACCGATACTATATCAACCAAAGGATCAGGCGATATTGCAGCCGATGCCGATGTTATCATAATGTTGCAAAAAGATAAAAAAAGGCAGGCTTGCTATAAAGACGGCATTAACGCAGTCAATGTAATAATTCAAAAAAATAGACACGGCATAACCGGAAGCATAGAATTTATTATGGACACGAGAAGTGGAAAATTTCTAAGTGCTGACGATTATCCGACTATTAGCGAAAATTTATGAGAATAACATTGAAAAGAAAAAATAAATATGATTGGCACGATTGGTTTGCTTGGCGACCGGTTATAATGAGAGATAGCGCGGCAAACACCCCTAACACTATTATTTGGCTAGAAAAGATAGAAAGGAGAAAAGAGTGTGATCGGGAGTTTGTTTGGTGGACTTACAGGCTAAAAAACATCAAGGTGTTTAACCCGATTGACGAGTTTAGAAATGGCCTTTTTGTAGAGGGGGAAATATTAGCACAGATTTCCGGCACCCCCATACCGGAGGGGTTTGAGCCGTATGGTAATTCGGGAGATATTCAATATATAATTTATAAAGGAGATAATGACTCAATAGATGAAACTTAAATTATTAAGATTAAAAAAATGAAAATAATAAAAACAACCGACCCATTCATTGAAAAATGCCCAGAGTGTGAAAAACCGATAACTCCAGTACAGGCGAGTGTTAGAGTTAGATCAAGCGACGGATCTAATCACCAAGCTAACAAGATGTATTTATGGTGCAAGGATTGTGATATATTTATTGATTTAATTAGTAATGAAAAAAACAATGGAAAAAGAAGAATATGAAAAATTTTTTAATCCGGCATATATTCATTGTACCCCGAAGCAACAAAAAATAAACAAATTGAAGCACATATACGATGAAAAAGAGTTAAAAAAGCTAAAAAGTAAGCAACTAGGAAAAATACTATATGAAAAAAATAAAAACAATATTGGGGTATGATGTTTTTGCGGACGAAAATAAAATAATATTTCAAAGGTGGACTTTTAAAATACCAATTGAGTATAAAGGTAAAATATATTCATTCAGAGTAAATAAACTTAATAAAAAAATGCAAGAATATGCACTAAGAAAGTTTAGGAAAGCCAACAATTAAAAACTTGACTTTTATTAAAAAGTATGCTAATATAGAGATATGAAAACAATTAAACACAAAAAACTGAATAGAAGATTGACATTAGTCAACGAGTCATTTTTCCCTTTTATCGGGTGTTTAAATGTTTTCATCTCGTTGGCTATTTTTAGTATTTTATAGAAGATAAAAGAAAAGGAAGCAATATAAATAAGCAGTCCATTTATCTAATATCTTCTTGGCTTGCACGCTTGCCCTATTCGATAGACAAGCGAGTAGCAAAAAAGTTAAACATTAAATAACAAAACAATGAAAAACAAGAAAGTGGTAAAACCCACTAAAAAGAAAGCAGCTTGCTTGCCGGAAAGAAAGGAAACAAATGATATAAACAGTGTTATATCATTGGCGATCAAATCAAAAGCCGATGTTCAAGTGATGAAAGAAATGTTGGCAATGAGAAGAGAATTAAAGGCGGAATTTGCTAAAGAGGCTTTTGATCTAGCAATGGCTACTTTCCAAAAAGAATGCCCAGTGATTGAAAAAACTAAGATTGTTAAAGGAAAAGGCGGAGAGATTAGATACAAGTATGCGCCACTAGAATCAATAGTTACTCAGGTTAAAGAAATTCTAGGAAAAAATGGATTATCTTATTCGATGAATGTGTCTCAAAGTGACGGAATGCTTACTGTTTATTGTGTTGCTAAACACATAAGCGGACATTCTGAAACAAGCAAATTTTCTGTACCAATAGGCAATGAACAATATATGACCGATGTACAAAAATATGGAGCTAGAGCAACATTCGCCAAAAGATACGCATTTTGTAACGCTTTTGGAATCTTAACTGGAGATGAAGATACTGATGCCGTAGAAGTAGAAACAACCCCTAAACAGAATTGGGTAAGAACAGCCCCGACTGATCAACGCACCAAAGAAGCAGAATTATTGGCGACAAATTTTCAAAAGAACAAGATAAACGGATTATTAAAAGACTTGGGTTGGGACGAACAATCTTTAATAAGAAGAAAAATAAAGAAAATTGAAGATATGTCGATAAATTATGCAACCGGGATAATCAAACAATTAGAGGGGTTGAAAGCAGCAAAGAACGAAAAAAACGAAGAAAACATTAAAGATGCTGATATAGTGGAGGGAACTTATGACGAACACTTACAGTCAATTAAAAATTCTTAACATTAAAACAATGAAAAACAATTATTTATCAAAAGTCAGTGAGATTAAAGAGCAATGTAGATTTTATATCAATAGCCCGGAAAAAGTAGCCGAAGCCCTATTATTTATCAAGGCCCTTGAAAAAATGACCGAAGAAGTCAAAAAAAGCGTCAAAGATAGAGCGGTCGATTTAATGGAAAAAGAAAACAAAGAAATGTTATCTTACTCCATAACCGATTATGAAACAGGAGAAATTAAGGAATGGGAGATCAAGAGAAGTTATGCAAGCCAAACCAAAGAATACCGACCGGAAAATGTATTTAGAGCCTTAGGAGAAAAAGCCTTTAAATATTACAAAGTGTCCAAGACAGCTATTGATAAAGACCTAAAAAGAATGAGTGCTAAGGGGGAAATATCAATGCAAGACCTTGATATAGCCGTAAGCGATCCTATAATCAAAATCCGCAAAGGAGCAGGCGTAATAATGAGGGAAATTAAGCCCAAAAAATAATATGAAAGACTTTTTATTACTACTACTAGCTTTCGCCTTACTCCCATTTTATGTTATATTACTCCCATTTTATATTATACTCTTCTTAATTATCGAGCTATTTGGCAGAACAATAAATAAAAGATTAAAATAAAAAAATGATTAGAGCAAAATCAAGATCATCAGCAGGAAGTTTTAAAAGGGAGTTTTATGTTGAATCAAGAAACAGAGAGATGATAGATAGAGCTGATATGGGTTTGATTATCGGAGATGACATTATGAATGAGCTGGAAAAGGTTGCACACAACCAAGCTAGAATGCTTGAAAGGGGAACCGGAAAATTAAGGAAATGTTGTGTGTGTGGAGATGTATATGTAAACCCCAAAAAGACAGAAATTAAGTTTGGTGGGTGGCTTAATAAAAATGGCTTTAGATGTGTATATTGTAGATGTAAAGATATAAAAAAGCCAAGAACAAAAGTTTTCCGGCGTAGAAGAGAGATAATGAAAGAAGTATGGGAGCTATTTTTAAAAAGAAAGTTTGCCGGAGTTAAAATAACTTATTTAAATGAAAAAGTATGAATGTAAATAAAGCAATATTAGTCGGAAGAATAACCAAAGAGCTTGAAGTAAAAACACTAACAAGCGGAAACACTGTTTGTAAATTCTCAATGGCTACCAATAGAAGTTTTAAAGATAAAAATGGAAACAAGATTGAGCAAGCCCAATTTCATAATATTATATTATGGGGAAAGCTAGCCGAGATAGCCGGACAATATTTAATTAAAGGGCAAGAGGTATATATCGAGGGAAGAATTGAAACAAGAAGCTATGAGGATAAAATGCAAAATACAAGATATGTTACCGAGATAATCGGGGAGAATATGCAAATGGGAGCTAGGCCGCAAGGAAGAGATCAAGAAGCCAAGCAAGCTAGTCAGCCTCAATACAATCACCCTAAGTTGCAAGAAGAAATACCAACGATTCAATTAGATGAAGAAACTGGGCAACAGAGTTTTGAACAACACCAAGCAGATATAGCTAGTGGGAGAGTAGATGAAAACGAAATTAAAATAGAAGATATCCCATTTTAACCCTATGAAAAATCGCATTTATGAGGTAAAATTTAAGATAGGGGTGGAAACTAAAACAGTCAAGGAAGCTAAGGAGATAATCGCAAAAATGTTATCCGGTATGGCAATGGTTAAGGCAGATTATATCAAAGTCGTACCGGATATGAGGACAGGAAAGCAGAGCGATTCTTTGCACTTATTGTTTGATCAGTTAGCCGATGAATTAAACGCTAAGGGGATTGATCAAAGAGTATTGTTGAGAGGAGATATGCCGATAGACTGGAACACCCACTCGGTGAAAGAGAGATTATGGCGACCAGTTCAAAAGATGACACTAGGGAATGCCTCGACAAGGAAACTAAAGAAAGTAAAAGATATAGAAAAAGTATATGATAATCTTAATCGAGGCTTAATGCTAAAAACAAACGGAGAGGTGAGCTTACCACCTTTTCCAAGCGTAGAAAATATGTTTTATGAAAAAATGTAAAATTTGTAAAGGCAAAAAACAACAGAGTATTTGTGGCGGTTGTATGGGTTATAAACGAGGCTTATTTTATTCAATAATAAAAATAATTAAAAAAATATATGAGAATTATAGATTGCCCGGTCCGAAACATTAAATTATTACTAAAATTTTAATAATATGGATAAAATAACTTATTATAGACGAGCGGTTAAGCGGCAAAAAATTATAATAAACGATCTTAAAAAGATAGAGAAACTTTATTACAAAGAAATGAAATATTGGACATTTACCGATATGTTCGTTATTATCAAAGATTTTTTAAAAATTAAAATATATAAAATAAAAAAATATGCAAAACATTATAGGAGATAATGAATTTATCACGGAAGATATAAACATAGCAGGTTATTTGTTGTATCTCAATATCCCGATTGAATATGACAGAAAAGATCCGCAAAAAGTAAAGTATATTTTTACCGGAAATATAGAGTTCATAGTACAAAGAGTACAGGCATATAATGACGGTGAAACACAGCCGATTGTTCCGAGAAGATTTCAAGTAATTATGAGGGAAATTAAAAAAGCCACTTTGGGAGATCGATTTAAAAAGGGCTACTACAATAATGAAAACTGTTGAATTAACAATTAGCGGACGACCAATAGTAAAAAAGAACAATAAGAATATTTTTTATAAAGACGGAAAGATAAATGTAAGGAGTAAAAAAAGCTATTATGATTATAGGAAAGTAGCCTTACAAGAGTTGGAAATGTTATCTTATACTATTGGAAAATTGGAGCCACCTTATCAAATATCTTATAATTTTAATATGAAAGGCAAAGAGGACTCGGATATTGATAATATGATTGCCACAATCAATGATATATTACAGGATGCCGGATATATCATAAACGATAAACTAATTATAAGTATAGGCGAATCTAATAAAATACCGGGTTGTAGTGATTGGAAAACACACATAAAAATAACCGATCAGTATGCAAAAACACATTAAAATATATCTTGATTATTTTGGTTACAGCGAGGGGGATTTTATTCCAAGTGAATTTAGCCACAAAGAGGCGGTTGATATACACCATATTTTGCCAAAGGGACGAGGGGGTAAAGACGAGATAGCAAACCTGATAGCATTAACTAGGGAGGAACACGACTTAGCCCACGAATATAAAATATCAGAAGAAACGCTGAAAGAAATACATAATAATTTTTTAAAAAAATATGAGTAAATTAGGAAAAATAGTGCTTTTTAAGGGAAGCACCAAAGAAATATATCCGGCGATAATATCCAAGATAGTTAAGACGGGAGAAAAAGAGTCATTATTGGTTGATTTAACCGTGTTTAATTCAAACACCGGGACAGAGTTTAGAAGATCAATACCAAAGGGGACAGGCGTAAATAGTTGGCAATCTATGGTCGAAGATGAGCCAATAGAAATAAGAGGAGAGGAAAGACGAGGGCATTCTATTATAGAGGGCCCGGTAGTACTTAATAAAGATAAAGAATAAATATATGGATAATAGTAAAATTTGTAAAGGTTGTGGAACAGAATTAAACATTGAAGCTACACAATGTTATAATTGTGGAAACAGAGACTTCAATGAAGCAGGGGAAGAAGCACATTCTCCCAGTCAAGATCAAGAAGTTGATAACGGTGGATCTAAAGAATCTGATAGTGTGGACGGTGAAGTCAATATGGACGGAGATAAGGAATAAGAGGTAATAAAGATCGGGTGTGTTCGGGTTGATGGGGTTTTGTTTAGTTTTCCCCACTTTGACAGGGGATCGCAAGTTCGAGAGTTCTTGCGGATCCCACCAACCTTAACACACAACCAATGGAGGAGATTATGCTTACAATGCAAGTATGTATAATGTGTCGAAAATCTTATGGTTGCACCAATGACGGAAAAGTTTTAACTTGTAACGATTGCCAAGATCAAGAGTGTATGAAACCCGACATCGTTTGGGATATGCAATACGCATTTTGTGGCAATTGCCAAAACGACAAACTGATCATAGTCTGTTTTTCTTGCAAGAAGATGATAGGCTGCGTGGAAAACAGAATGAACGGAATCCGGCGATTATGCCAAGATTGTGGTCCAAAGAGTTGTTGGTTGTTAAACCACAACGGAAAGATAATCGAAACCAGTACTATTTGCCAACCTTGTCTTGAGAGGGTGAAAAATGAAAAAGAAATACGAGCCCAGAGATAAACATCACCGCAAACCAAGATCAAGAGGTGGAAACGAGAGTAAGCGAAACATATCTTCTGTACCAAAGCATTATCATCGTGCTTGGCACCAATTATTTAATAATGCCAGCCCGGAGTGTATCGCTGAAATGATCAATACAATCTGGCTAGATCCGGATTATGAATTTATTGCAAGGAGGCGAGACGAAAATATTGGTAAGAAGTTGTGAAAACTGCGACAGCCTGAAAACAGACTTGCTGAGGGACAAGGATAAAAACCCTCCAAATAATATTAAAGCGTGGTTAAAAATGCTAAAAGGAAGAAAAAACAGTTGACTTTTGCTTTTTTTTGTGCTATAATGGAGTTAAATGAGGGTGATTTAACAAATAATCATCATTTTGGGTGAGAATGACCAAAAAAATGTCGTTAGACACAAAAATCAGAGTAGCTAAGTTTAAACTGCTATTCAAAAAGAAAGAAGACCAAATATCTCCGGTAGCAAAGGAGATCCAAAAAATAGCATTCGCTATTGTTGTAATGGAATTTCTGTTAGCATCAGGGTTCTATATGTTGGTAGAATACAATGTATATCCTCTTAAAAACGAGGTTATAGTTGTAGAAAGAGTACAAGCCAGTAACGGTGGTGTGGTAGAGGAAGATATGGCTACTGCTAAGCAGGTTATAACTAACACGGAGTATGGGGGAAATGGCTCAGAAGAGCTTGACCCCCTAACGGTTAGGCTTGAGGGATTGGCAGATACAATTTACCTAAAAGAATCAAGTAATGGAAGAAACGATCAGAAGTGTGAGAGGTTAGGAGAAAATAGCCACAATGGCTATGGATATAGGCAAGGAGTCAATAAAAACTATTGTTTAGAATCGGACGAGGCAATGAGAAAATTGGTGATTGAAGATCTAAAGGTTAAAATAGATAGATATCCAAACGCAACCGACACAGAGCTTTTATGTCTATACAATACCGGAACATTATCAGCTAGTTGTAATTATTAACTTAAATAAAATGATTGTAGAAGTATTAGTCAGCCTCAATGTTGACCAAGAAGAAAATAAATTTCCTAAAGTGTTCAAAAGTGTGATACTTAACGCCACCAATGAGGATTTTAACGATATAATCACCTCTTTAGAGAACAAAGTAAACGCTATTGAAAACAAGAAATCAAATGAAAGACCAAAACAAGAGTAAAGAAGGAAGATCTCAAACAGGGAGGGTTATAACCATCAAAGAGAGGGAATATCAAAGAAACCTAAGGGAGTTGGAAAGGGAACAAAAAGAATATAAAACCCCCCAAGACGAGATAGAAACATTTGATACATTATCTTATTAAAAAAAGCAAGCCAAAAGGTCTTTGCACAATAAAAAAATGAAATACGAAATAAAAACACCACGATCAAAATACATCCTTGAAGAGGATAATGTTGCTGATCTTAGAAAAGCAATTCTAAAAAAAGAAAATATCGAATATGTCGAGGTTCAAGAACGATCAGAAAATCAAGGCTTTATATTTATAGAGCAGGATAGTCCTCTATGGGGCAAAGTCAAGATTGGAAACACACCATACGAACTCGAAGACTTTGGGTGTCTGATAACAGACCTGTCGATGCTTTCTTATTGGTACGGAAAATACTTGACTCCGGCACAGTTGGCCAAAAAACTCAAATTTAATTCTAACGGAGAATTTTTGTGGTATAGTATGAACGGAGTGTGTCCGTTTAATTTTGTTTATCGATATTACAGTCGAGATATAGAAAAAATCAAAAGCATTTTATTTTCCGAAAACAATGCCTGCGTAGTGAGAGTGTTCTCTAATAAATATAAAAAATCATACCACTGGCTTACAGTCATTGGATACGATCAGAAAAGTGGAAAGATTATCGGTGCCGATCCAATTGATGGACAAAGAGTATTCATCGAAGACAAATACGGAAAGATAAACGGATTTGCTGAAGTAACAAGAGCCTAAAGAGTTATAAATATTAAATATAAAACAATGGAAGAAGAAAAAAAAGAAGTTGAAAAAAACACTATTGAGGTGGACAAAGCTAAGTTTGAAGTGATTTACGGGGTATTTGATATGTTTGCCTCCGGACACGATCTAAAAGACATTCAAGAATATATCGACTGCAACACTAAGGACGGAGAGTTTAAAACCGAAAGGCAAATATTTACCAAAGAGGGGTTTAAAGATGACAGGGTAACCAAGAATGTAAATTTTACAACCCTAACCGGAAAGCTCCAAACATTCAAAACCGATCTAACTCCATTTGGGAATGTATATGAAGAAGAAGATAAACTAATCCCAACCGTAACAGCAGTACTGGGAAAGAATATCAAGGAATACCAAAGAGGTTTATTTCATCTTATTATCAAAGACGGAGAATATGAGGGAGATCATATTATCCACATAGACGGCATAATGACTGGAATCTATAACGCTTACGAATTAAAAAACCCTTATGTAATTAAAGAAAGCGAAGAAAAGGCAGTTGTAAAAGAATATGAGGATAATCTTAAAGGGGTAGAAGAAGAAGCCAAAGCCGAAGAAGCTATAATAATTAAGGAAAACGAAGATGAAAAATAACGAAATAGATATAGTGGTAGGATCAAACCCAAAAACCGGAGAAAATAGAATTTATTACCAAGATGAAATGATCGCCACAATAATAATAGGAGAGAAAGTAAACCGATCCATTTCCGATGAAGCAAGGAGATTGATAGTAGTAAGTATGGTCAGTGGAATGATAAAAAAGTTAAAAGAAGTTATAAGTTAAATTATTTGACATCATTATTAAAATAGTTTAAAATAAAGATATGAAAAAAAAGGCTTAATTCGATAACATAAATAGTTATCACTTGCAACGCTAGGATACGCCTAGCGTATAGATAATCAAAGGTTATTTATACACTAGGCAGATCACAAAACATTCAAATATATATATCAGGAGGCAACCTAATATTAAACATTAAAACAGGACAATTTAATGAATAAGGTTGTCTTTTTTGCGTATATGAGTAAAACAAGAAGTAAATTTCCGATAAAAATAAGGGATAAGGAACTAGAGGAAACAGTTAAGAAAGAAACAAGGAGAAAAAAGCCAAAATTTATCAAGCCCAATGAGAAGAATACTTTTTTAGATAAACATAGGGCATTTGTAAATGAATATTTTAAGAATGGGTTTAATGCCAAGCAAGCATATTTAGCAATCAATCCCGGAATAACAGACGAGTCTGCGGAGGTGTCAGGAAATAGAATGTTAAGGAATGATAAGGTTAGAGAGCTGATAGAGAGAAAACAAGAAGTAAATGAAATAGATGATGATTATGTTATAAGAATGATGAAAGCGTATGCTAGAAACGGAGTGAGTAATCCAAAGTTTGCTAACGCCGGAGCAAAGGCAGTTGAGTTGTTAGGAAAGACCAGAGGAATGCTAACCGATACTAAGAAGATTATTTTTGATGCCAATAACCCGGCCGTGTTTGTATCACCAATGACCAAAGAGGAAGCAGAGGCACTAGCTAAAACAGGAAGAGTAACAGAATAGCGTATGCAATATCTAGCAGAGAATATAGTCCAAAACTTTACTCCCTTGCCTAAGCAGAAACTATTTTTATACCGGGCCCTATATGATAATAATGCAAAGTTTATATGGTATTGCGGAGGATTTGGATCCGGTAAGAGTTATATAGGCAGTCAAACAGTTATAAGATTGGCAATGATGGCCCCAAGAGGAAGAACATTGATAGCCCGGCAAACCCTTGTCGATTTAAAGGCTACAACAATGAAAACCTTTTTTGAGGTGATAGATAGAAGATTGATATTAAAATGGAATAAGAGTGAAAATTTAGTAACGCTGATTAACGGACACGAGATATATTTTTGGGGATTAGATGATATAGAGAAGTTAAAATCATTAGAAATTGGAACATTTTGGATAGATGAGGTGAATGAGGTAGCAGAAATGACCTTTAATGTATTAAAAGGACGACTAAGACACAAAGCCCACCCCAAGCGATTAGGCCTCTTAACAAGTAATTCAGAGGGAAAGAACTGGACATATAAGCAATTTGTTTTAGGGAGAGGGATAAGAACACAAGAAGATTTAGAGAAATATTTTATTATAAAAGCACCGAGCACAGAAAACACCAATTTGCCGGAAGATTATCTCGAAGTGCTAAACAGTTACACCGGAGATTTGTACGAAAGATATGTAAAGGCGAGCTTTAATGTATTTGAGGGGCAGATATATACCGATTTTAATCGAGAGATACACTGCATACCCCCATTTGCTATTCCGAAAGAATGGAAAAGATTGAGAGTATTGGACCACGGAGAGAGAAACCCCACCGCTTGCTTATGGGGAGCGATAGACCCCAAGACCAAGTTTATCTATTTTTACCGGGAATATTACAAGGCAGGGGAGTTTGTAGATTATCATTCAAAAGAGATAAGCGAGTTATCAAGAGAGGAAAGTATTGACCATTTGATAATAGACCCAAGTACTAAAAGCACTAGGGGAAAGAGTGGTAAGAAGATTGATCAAGAGTATAAAGAGGAGTTTAAGAAGCTAACCGGACGGACACTAAGGATAATCTATGCCAATAATGATGTAAGTGCCGGAATAGCAAGGGTTCACAAGTATTTAAGGATAGATCAAAGTCTAACCCACCCTGTAACAGGAGAGCAAGGGGCCCCGAGATTGTATTTTTTCAACACCCTAACCAATACGATAGATGAAATGGAGGGGTATAAGTGGAAAAAGATAAGCTCAAGCAATGAGAACGACCCGGACGAATCTCCACGAAAGAGAGATGACCACGCCGTTGATTGTGTAAGATACGGCATAATGGAAAGACCTGACATAAACTTTGGTTATGTAAGTAAGAAGATAACCCAAGTGATAAAAGATAATGATCCGTACAAGCAAGCTATACCGCTAACAGCCGAAGAACAATTATTAGCCAACGCATTAAAGAATAACCCTAAAGATTTTTTGTAAAATTATGGAAATATTAAAAGTTAATCCCGAATATAGTGAAGAATCAATGGACGACATTGATATAAAGAAAGATAGTGATGATGTGCTGTCTAATAAGATTGATGTTCGTATTGCTGAAGCGGAAAACGCTCATAAAAATAAATTAGATGAGATAAAGGAATATGTGAAGATGTTTGCCGGAGATTATGACGGAGTTTTTGGCGAAGATATATCCAAATATAAAAGTAGAAAGGTTATCAACAAACCTTTTCTAACGATCAGAAACCTTGTTGGGTTAAGTACCGACAATCCGGCCACTTGTACGGTGGTAGCGGCTAAAGATATGCCACAATCCAAAAAGAAAGCTCAAAACATTGAGTCTTGTATAGAAGATAGAATGCTAACAATAGGCTTTAATGATATGATTGCGGCTTGCCTATTTGATACTTGGATAAAATCAGACAGTTATATGACTTGGTTTTGGAATTATGAAACAAAGAATATAGACGCTAAACCTTGTTTGTTCGAGGAGATAATGCTAGCCCCCGGAGCTGAAACGATCCAAGAAGCGGAATATTTGATATACGCACCGCTTAAAAACAAACTATGGTGGAAAAAGAACTACCCAAATTATTATGATGATATCCAATTTGAAACCGCCAAAGACGAGGAGGGCATAATCGAAACAACCGAGAAAGGACACGGCAGGCCCAATGTAGCAAGGTTTATCCAATACTGGGAGAATGAGTTTTGTGTCTTTAAGGTTAAAGGCAAGGACGGCAAAGATATTATATTGGAAAAGAAACTAAACCCTTATTTTGAGTTTAGAAGCACAGACGAACAGTTAATGGAATGGGTGGGAATAAACAACCCCGAAGCCTTACAAGTGTCTAAAGAATCAGGCGTAGGCATAGAAGAAGTAATGGCCCCGGAGGAATTAGAACAATTTAAGCCGATCTTGAATTTCTTAAACGAACCAAGAAAGCCTTTTGTTCAAATACCAAGCATTAAATTACTTGGACAAAAATACTCCACTAGCTTAATGAAGCAAGGAAAAGAAATATTTTTTTCAATTATAGATAAGAAAAGAAGAATAGACGATAACCTAAGAGGTTGCAATGTAAAAATTGTGGTTGACCAAGATGTAATGAGCGAGGAAGAAGCGGCCGCTATTACAGATGAGCCTTTACAGGTTATCACGGTCCCATTTTCATCTAGCGGAGGAAAACCCGTTTACACAGTTAATACCGCCGAGGGTTTTGATATAAATAAGATTAGAGAGGATATATTCGATGATCAGCAATATGTTGATGATTTATTCGGACACCACGAAATATCAAGAGGGGCCGGACGAGCCAATACGCTAGGACAAGATAAAATGAATTTTACAGCCGATCAAACTCCGGTTAGATTTCAAGTGAGAGCCACAGAAAGGGCCATTAGAGAGGTTTGGGAGGGTTGGATACAGCTTATTAAGATGTTTTACACAGAGATCCATTATATCAAGAAATATGGAGAACAAGAGGGCCTAAAGATATTGGAATTGACAAGACACGATGTAGAGGACGGCATAGAGCCAATATTAAGACCCGGTAGCACAATGCCAAGAGATAAGGCAGGTGAGGGAGATTTAGCCGTCAATTTAGCTTCTAGCGGATTGCTTGACCCTTATTCAATGTATGTAGCCCTTGAAAAGCAAAATCCCACAGAGTTAAGCAATAGATTGGTAAACTGGACGAATTTCAGAGTTATATCCGAAGAAGATCCGGCCACCTTGCAAGCCGATATGCAAGATCAATCAGGTAGCGATGGAGATACCACCGAAAATCCAGTTGAAATGGCCGATCAAGAGAATAGAGCAATGCAAAATGGTGATGAAGTACCGCCAACCCCACCACAAATTGTAACCAAAGACCACGTCAAATTGCATTATGCATTTGCTAATGACTCGAATAAGAAAATGGAAGATACCGCAAGGGATATGGTAATAGCCCACGCCGAAGTTGACAAAGCCACACTTGAAAAGAAATTGGCAAGAGGAATGGTAGATGAGGGTGGCAGGCGAGTAGGAGAAAGACAACAAGCTAATAAATAACTATTAAGTAAAAAAATATGGGAAGAGTATTACAAGTAGATGACAATGGAGTAGCTATTCAAAATAGCGGACAATCAATAAAATATCAAGCCACCGCCGCCGCCGATGTAGTGGTAAAAGCAGGCCCCGGATTTCTTGAAAGGATTATAATTGGCAAGTTTGTAGCTAGCGGAACAATAGAGGTGTCTGATAGTGTCGATGATGGAGATGGGAATGTAAAGATATTTATAAGTGGAGCGGCAACAAATATAGACGGATTTCCAAAGACTATTGAGGTTAATGCAGAATTTCCAACTGGTATTTGTGCGGATATAGTTAATTTTACTGATGTAACCTTTATTTACAGATAAGCAGTCGTGGGATAGAGCAGTTTGGCAGCTCGTTGGGATCATAGCCCAAAGGTCGCCGGTTCGAGTCCGGCTCCCACAACAACATTAAATATTAAATATACATAAAGTATGAATGAGCCACAAATGGGTTTTGGTGAAGAATATTTGCCGGATCCAGTAAAATTAGATGATGATGGTAAGGGCCCCAAAGACCAAGATTCATCAAAAGAAGAAAACAATCAAGACGGAACTCAAAATGAGAACAAAGGAAAATCCGATGACGAAAAGTCAAAAGACGATTTACCGGAAAACGATGAGATTGTAGAGGGGTGGAGAGAAGATCGTAAGAAGCTAACTACTCTTAAAGAGGAAAATAGAGGATTAAAATCTAAGTTAGCTAAATACGAAGCGGAGGACGAGGATTATAGTGATTTAAGCGATGAAGAACGGGTACAAAAAATCATTGAGAAAAGAGAAAAGGAAAAAGAAAAAAGACTGAAAGAAGAAGATGAGGAGATCAAGGAGGAGATCCGATTCTTTAAAAGAACTGACAAATTCTTTAAAGCAAACGAAAAAGAAATTTTGAAAGTTGCAGTCGATTTCAATACTTCCACTCTTGCTCAAGCCATCGGCATTTACAAGAAGATCCAAGATAGGATTGAGAAAGCCTCAAAAATCAAGAAAAATGATGATAAGAGGCAGAAAAATGCAGACGGCCGAAGTGGTGGAGACAATAACGGAAAAACCCCAAAGATTATCAAGTATGATCCAAAGGTGGATTCTAAAAAGTCTATATCCGACATTTATCACGAAGCACTATAAAAAGAGAGGCAATTTAAATAATTATTAAAGTAAAAAAATATGGCTTTTGCGGATTGGAATAACCTTACCTCTATTACTAGAGAAAAAGTGTTACCAAAAATCGTTGATCAGATTTCAAAAGATCAACCACTTTTAGGAAGATTGTTTGATAATATATCTTTGTGGAAAGGTGGTAAAACCCTTGAGCAACCTGTTAAATATAGGCACAATTCTCAAGGTGGTTCTTATAGTGGTCTTGAAGTATTATCTACTTCTCAAGAACAAACAAGAACTAGAGCACAGTGGGAAGTTAAACAGCTTTATCAGCCGATTGTTTTGTCAAATATTGATTTGGCTAAAAACAAAGGTGAGGGTGTAGCTGATTTAATGGCTACTGAAATGGAAGAAGCAGAGGAAAGTTTGAAAGATAAGTTTTGCACCCAGTTGTTCTCAGACGGTACTGGAAATAACGGAAAAGATCTAACCGGTCTTATTGCCGCTATTGATGATAGTACTTATGTAGATACTTATGGTGGTATTGTGAGAAGCACTTATACTTGGTTTAAAGCCAATTATAGTAATGCCAATACAGCTTTGACAGTAGCCCTTATGGCAACAATGTTTGATAGTTGTACTTCCGGTCAAGACAGTCCTGATTTGATCGTTACAACCAAGACCTTGTTCACCAAATATGAGGCTGTTGCTCAAACTTATATCAGATTTATGGCTCAAAACGGGTCAGTAAATAAAGCTGATATGGGGATCAAAGGCTTGTCATTTAGAGGAGCTTTGGTTATCGCTGATGAGTATTGTCCAAGTGGAAATATGTGGTTTATCAATACCAAATATGTTCGCTTGTTCTATATGAAGCATCCGGAACACCCAACAGATAAGAGAGGATTTGCAATGACCCCTCTTAGAAACCCAGTCAATCAAGATGGTCAGGTCGGATTCATCTTTTGGTATGGTCAGTTGGTCAACCTAAAGCCTGTTAGATCAGGTAGAATGATTGGATTGTCTTAGTCTTTTCATTCTCCCCTTTTGGGGTTTAATTAGTTTAAGTAAAAAAATATGTTGAATGCAGATATAAGCAAAGTTGACGGCACAGGAGCACAAGGAGCCAGAATGAAACAAGGTGTAAATGAATATATTTATATCAAAGTACCGGCAACAACGCCAGCAGGAACTCCACTTGTGGTTACCCACGATGGAGATGAGGAAATTATGGTTAAAGGTGTAGCCGCAGCCACAGCCGCCTTTTATCAAGAAATTGCCGTTACTCCACGCCTAGCCGGAGCAGCCGCAGAGTTTATGTGGTGTCAAGTTAAAGGGATTGGAAAAATGTTAGTTAATGGCACTACTGATGTAGCCAAAGACGACTATTTGGAGGTCCTTAATACCGGAACCGCAGCAGTAAAAGACGGTGCCACTAGAACTGTTAATTCAGTTGCTATTGCTTGTGAAGATCAAGCAGCTAATGCCAATACCCTAACTCTTGTACAATTATTGGGAGATAGAGTTATTATTGCAGCTAGTTAATTTCTTTAGTCCTCTTATAGAGGGCTAAAATAAGTTAATTATTAAATATTAAACATTATGTCAGCAGAAAACACGGTACCAATACAATATGTACCAAAAGATGTCGATCCACTAGCTTATGGGCTAGTAAAAAACCCGTTAAAGGTAGCAGTATTGACTAGATTTGACGGAAAAGAGATTTTATTTAAAGAGGGAGAAGAAAAGCAATATCCCTTGCCAGTAGCACTCCACTTGGCCAAACATATTGCAGAAAGAATGATAATCGATGAGCATTATGATTTAATCAGAGAAGAATCCGTTAAAGGCAATGATCCAAGTAAAACCCCAGAAGTAAACAAAATAGAAAAACCCGATCCGGAGAAGCTAAGAATCCTTAAAGAAGAACCAATCCCAGAGTTTAAAACAAGAGTATTCGAGAAAATGAAAAAGATTTGTAAGCCATTTAATGCAGACGGGACCAAAAATAAGTTTTTCGGTGAAGAAGATGCAGAAAAAATATCTATAAGATAATAGCTAGGGTTAAGCCCTAGCGAGAATAAGGGAGTTGCCTCCCTCCCTTATCTCTCTCGTTAGTGCTTAACAATTAAGATAAAAATATGAAAGAGTTTTATAACAGCTTGCCAAGTGAATTACAGAAGATCATTAAAGGTTTTACTATTGCTTTATTAGGAGCTTTAGCTACTTATTTACAGTCTTTTGCGTATAATTTTTCCAGTCAAGAAACAGTTTTACTTGCCACAGCCATAAATTCAGCTTTAGTTAACGCAATAAGAATGTATATAATCTATTTATCGACAAAATAATATGCAAGAAAAAGCCAATCACAAAACATTTTGGAAAATACAAAAATTTGCCAGTGATGAAGATGTAAAGACGAATAAATTTTATGAAGAAGTAGTGATCGAGGACAATATCTTGGTAAATGCAGGTATAAATGAAATGTGGAAACTGATAGCCGGAGGAACAGCCACAGCCTTTAATAACGCTAATTCTTATTTGGGAGTAGGAGATAGTAACACGGCGGCCGTAGCTACTCAAACAGATTTACAGGCCGTAACAAATAAGATAAGAAAAGCGATGAATGCCACATTCCCTATATCAGGAACAAGCCAAAAGATAACTTTTCAATCAGATTTTGGATCGGCTGAAGCTAATTTTGCTTGGAAAGAATTTGCGGTATTTAACGCTAGTTCGGCCGGAGTGATGATAAATAGAAAAGTGTCTGATCAAGGCACTAAAGTAAGTGGACAAACTTGGAGATTATCTTTAGAAATAACATTATCTTAATATGCCTATATTAGATCCAGTCAAAAATTTTGCCTTAGTAGAAGTATCGCTTGGATATGATAGCGATGACACTTCTATTGTGCTTAAAACAGGTGATGGAGCAATCTTACCGGCCCCGTCAACCGATGGAGAGTTTGACTTGGTATGGTTTAATTTTACAGATTTTCCAAATATCCAAGATGATCCGGATAAAGAAATAGTGAGAGTAACAGCGAGAAGTACTGACACCTTAACAATCACAAGGGCCCAACAAGACACAACTGCTAAAAACCATAACACGGTAGGAAAGGTTTATAAAATGGCACAGGTACACACTAAAAAGGATAGAGATGATGTAGAAAATTTCTTGCAATCAATCGGTGGAGCTTCTGTTATCACCAACGAAACGCCAACGGGGCTTATAAACTCATCAAATACTGTTTATACTACAACTTATGATTTTGTAGCTACTAAAATAGCCGTTTACCTCAATAGAACAAGACTAAAATTAAATGAAGATTACACAGAAACTGGAGCTAATGAGATCACCTTAGGAACAGCCCCTACAACCGGAGATGATTTATTTGTAGATTATGTGCGGACTGATACCGTTTTAATCGGGGACACCTCTTATCAAAGAATAAACGAAACACCAACAGGCTTAGTAAACGGATCAAATACAGCTTATGACACAGCCGAAAATTATATTGCTAATTCGTTGCAAGTGTATTTAAACGGACAATTATTGACCAAGACAGAAGATTACACAGAAACTGATTCAAACACCTTTACAATGGTAACAGCACCGGCCACAGGAGATATTTTGAGGGTAACATACCAAACAGCCTTAACCCCGGCAGGAAACGCCGATACATTGGACGGACTACATTTATTAGAGATAATGTCAGCTTTAAACCCAGTAGGGACGATCAGGGAGTTTAATGTAAGCACCAACCCAGCTACATTGCTAGGATTTGGAACTTGGAGTGCTTATGGAACAGGAAGAGTAACAGTGGCGATTGACGCAGGACAAACTGAATTTGATACCGCAGGGGAAACTGGTGGAGAAAAAACGCATTTATTGACAGGAGCAGAAAGTGGAACATCTGTTCACGGACACAGTGTAGTAAATGCAAATAATCAGATTCAATATGTTGGTACAGGCGGAAATGGAAGATTTGATGCTTCATCATCAGAAGTAATTGGAGCTGGAATATCAGTAAGTAACAGTTCCGCCGCCAACGCCTCATCTGCCCACAATAACTTACAACCATACATCGTAGTTTATAGGTGGGTAAGAACAGCATAATAATTAAATTTAAATAAATGAAAAATGTAGCGATCTATTATCCCAACGGAACAACCTCATATTTCGAGGTAGGAGCCAAACTTCTGAGAAGAATACTTTTTGATCAAGATAAGAAAGAAACAGAAGTAGAAGTATCAAGTATTGTAGAAAAAAATAATAAAATAATTGTAAAGTTTAGTGATAAAAGTCAAATAGCTTATGCCAATTTGCCGTTTAGCACTAAAAA
>Ga0265295_1001566_pt1 | contig 39863 bp, 35 predicted proteins | sample Munlansysbiofilm_FD_192503 | JGI IMG/M metagenome (GOLD analysis project Ga0265295, IMG submission 192503) | Leachate microbial communities from a municipal landfill in Southern Ontario, Canada - Methane capture system biofilm | ecosystem: Engineered > Solid waste > Landfill > Unclassified ... | reverse complement strand
ATTGCAGGTAGCGCTACCCCGACAGCTGACAGCATGAAGGGCATCATAAAATGAGCGATACACACTGCAAGCAACAAGGTTGAGCGGGATGCTTTGTCTATGGAGGTTTCACTGAGTTTATCCATATCTTTTCATCTCTACGCGGCACTTCGTTGCAGATATTTTGCCCCAAAGTGCCGCAGGATAAAATTACCTCTTTCTTTTTCTACTCTGTTGGGCTTTGAGTAGCTCGCCAAGGGTTCCAAGGCCGCCAGATGGTGCGGAATCGGCATAACTCTTCACCTCGGTTCCGTGCATTTCTTGGTCCGCCGGCACCAGAGAGATGCGGCGCTCATCCAGATCTATTTTCTCAATCCTGACTTCGAGTTTCTGCCCTGGCTGCAACACATCCTGAGGATGGACAATACGTTTCCCCTCCCCCAAACGGGAAACATGGATCAGACCATCGACCCCATCCTCAAGGGTTACAAAAGCTCCGAAGGGGGCCAGACGGCTGACTGTGCCGGGATACTGCTCTCCCTCTTTATAAATACCGCCCACCTTCTTCCACGGGTCAGCTTGAGTGTCACGCAAGCTGAAGGAGAACTTATTGTTCTTCCAGTCCAGTTTCTTAACCGCGACCTCCACCTCTTGATCTAGGCTCAACACTTGGTTGATATCTTCGACCCGGGCATAACTCACCTCGGATATGGGCAACAATCCCTCGATCCCGCCGATATCCACAAAGGCACCAAAATCGCGAATATTGGTGATCCTTCCTCTAACTATCGCCCCCTCCGTGAGGGTTGTGCGCAACTCTTCGCGCATGCGCCCGCGTTCCTCTTCTTGCACCGCACGGTGCGAAACCACGATGTTGCGTCCGCGCTCGCCAAACTGGGTTATTTTAAACGCCACACTGCGCCCCAGCAGAGTTACCCCTTCAGTCTGGCGAAAACCGGACTGCGAAAATGGACAAAACGCACGGGTATTACCCGCTAGCTTCACACTGAACCCACCTTTGATCTCAGATTCGAAAACCCCCTCAACCGGAATGCCACTGCTGTACGCACTTTCATACTGCTCCAGACCGGAACGCCCAGCCCCAATTTTAGTGGTAAAGTGCAGTTCCCCTTTGGCACGAGAGACAAAATACACTGAAATTTTATCTCCTACAGCACGGGTGGCATTCCCCTCATCATCTATAATTTCAGCGCTGGACAGCACCCCTTCTCCTTTTTGCCCTACATCGAGAAAGGCCCATTCGGGACCGATTTGTAAAATCGTTCCTTCGATCTGCATCCCCGGCTCCAGCGTCGTCCCTATGCGCGCAATACTCTGCTCAAACATGGAGGCAAAATCTTCATCTTCATTCAGTTCCCGTGTGTCGTTCATCTCTTCAGTCATGCTCGGTATCCTTACGTTCTGGATTGGAGGTTAGAGGTTTTGTTGTATACGCATCAGCTTCAAACTCTGTGTTTGTAGCATAAACCGCGGATCGATGCTGAAAATTTTGGGGAGTGCTAAGCCGGGGCAAAACTAATGGATTCAGGATTTTAATGCAGCATTCTTTTCAAGACACACCCCTGTATTGATCATGCATTAGCGCGGAAATGCGCCATTATTTATATCGATACATATCCCGTTGATATACGCCGGGGACGTTGTGCCGAGCCAACCGATTGCTTCAGCTACTTCGGCGACGGTGGCAAAGCGCTTATTTATCACCGACTCCTTGAAGGTTTCTCGCCGGTGGAGTGGAATCACCTTAAGCATGTCGGTCTCCACTGGACTGGGAGCTACAGCATTGACCAGAACTCCATTGGGACCGAGGATACGCGCAAAGCTCTTGGTGGCATTAATAAGCCCAGCCTTGGAAATTCCGTACCAAATATCCGGATGTCCAATCTGTCCTGCTACCGAAGCATTGTTGACTATGCGCCCACCTCCTCTGGCAACCATCTGTTTACCCACTTCGCGCATCAAAACTACAGGAGCTTCGATGTTCAAGCGCATCAGGGTTTCCATGTCTTCCCGCGGATAGGCATCGTGGGGCAACGAATACATCACCCCAGCATTGTTGATTAACACATCAATGGGCCCTGTATCCGCAATCAGCTGTGGAATTTTCTCAATGTGGGTGAGATCAAAAACGCACTCGGTTATGTTCTGCTGCGCTGTCAGTTCAAATCCGCTGAAATCTCGCGCTAGCACCACAACGTGGTAATCGCGGGCGAGGAAATAACGACTAGTCTCCAGTCCGATTCCTCTATTGCCCCCGGTTATCAATACGGTTTTTAGCATGGGTGCTGTCTCCTTCATATTCAGTCATTTTGCTCAGCCGTTCTGCGCAACGCGCAAGCTTGGCTAAAACTTCTTTCCAGTCAGTCAACCTGCTCATCCTTTGGTGCAACGTTCAAAGTCGAATAGGTCGCAACGGTAACCATGCCAAGACGTCCCCCCTTGACCTGCTTTACATGCTTCCCCTTTGTCCACATAACCTCTGCGCTGTGCTCCTGCTTTTGGGCGGAATAGTACGCAGCAATGGCAGCGGCCATGTGAATATCCTCTGCATCTGGCTCCCGCCCGCCGGTCTTGAGTATCAGATGGCAACCAGGAGTGTTATGCGCATGGAACCACAAATCATCATGTTTGAGCACACGTCGGGATATGTAGGCGTTGGTCCTACTATTACGTCCCCACATGAGCTGGAACCCCCCTGGGGAGAGAACAGTGCGCACCATATCCGCCGGATTTATTTTACGCTGCTGCACGCGAGCTTTACCCCGTGAACGCAGGTAGCCGTGCTCCAGAAGTTCCGCACGCAGAAGTTCTTCGTCCCCAGCGTTTTCCACACTGCTCAACTGCTGGCGTATCTCTTCAAGCCAGCTGAGCTCACGCTCGGTCTCTTGCATGCGTCTGTAGCAATGTTCCACTCCGCGACGTGCTTTACGCGCGCGCGTGTAGACAGCGTCAATGTTTTCCTGCACAGTCTTGGCAGGGTCGAGGGCAATGCTTACGTTCTCCGGCGGGTCGCAATAGTAATCCTGTACCGCTACCTCTTCCATGCCCCGCCGCAACAGGTAGCGGTGGGCGTCGAGCAGTTCGGCGGTATGGCGATACTCTTCATGCCGGTCACAAGCGGTTAGCTCTTTTTCAATATTGCGGCTGCGTTTGCGCAGTTTCTTAAGGGCTCTGTCAACTATAGATAACAATTCTGGATTCGAGGCAAAAGCCCGGGTTTCACTGTTCGACTCCTGTAGGTGTTCATTTAAAAATGCATTTATATCTGCACTAACTGCTGGAATTACATCTGTGCCTGGGCTGACTGAATATGTAGCATCTGCACTGGGCTCAACATGTTTTCTCGGCCACATGGTGAACACCTTGCCGTGTTTTTCCGGCACGAGAGTTCCGTGCTGCCACGCCGTAATAAAGGTTTGCAGAGGTTCCAATGTTTGTTGCTGCTGAATTTCAGCGCCAATGCGACGCGCGGCGCTTCTACTCATGGGTATGACGTGTTCCTGCAGCCAGATTTCTGGGCTATCACCCATCTCAGCTACAGATTGAATGGCGGCCGAGCCCAGAAAGGTAAAACCTGACGTAATCACAGAATTACTCAGCGGGGCGAACAAATCCTTGGGTACCGTGGACTCAGCTTCCGTCACGCGCCTCAAGCAGTCCAGCAATCCTTTACCCTCGGCATAGAGAAACATGTTAGTATTGCGTCCAAACATATCAAACACAAGACACAGCCTGCGTTCATCCTTTGAGGTGAAAAACAACCCCACTTGGCGGTCAAAACCCAGCACGCGGAGCTCTTCGATCCGGTGCAAATGGGCGCGCAGCAACTGACTAAAGCGCGGCGGCTGCATAGGATTGCGAAATTTAAATGCACATATACCCAAAAACACCCGACCCACTTCCGCACTCAGGTACAAGCGCTGCTCCTGACGCCCATTCCAAAGGACAATAACGATCAATTCGGCACGGGGTTGGTGAATCTTCTTTACCAATGCGCCCTTGAGTTCGGTATTGAGTTGGGCGACCAGCGCTTCGATGAAAAAATAATCTAGATTCATGGTATATTCACACAGTATATATTGCAGGTTGCACATAATGAAAATCGGCGTAGAATTCCGACGCTTAAACCCAAAAAGTACTCCTGCCTTGGACACACGGCTTGCTGCAATGAGGATATGCAATTTTGAGCGATAGAAAACAGAGAAAACTCCGAAAACGACAGATATTCAATGTTATTGAGGCTATACCGTTTCTGATCGTGGCAAGCATAGCACGAATCCTGCCGCGTACAACAGCACTGCGCCTTGGGGGATTGCTGGGGCGCATGAGTCGGTTTGTACAGCCAGAGCGCAGCAAAACTGCGTATGAAAACCTTAAAAACGCCTACCCGGAGCAAACTGAAACCTGGATAAAACGGCAAGTAGTGTGCGTATTTGAACATCTGGGAATCAGTGGCATGGAGATGCTACGCTTGGACAAATTTACCACTCAGCAAGATCTAGACACCTATTTTACTTTTGAAGGACTTGAACATTTAGAAGAGATTCAGCGCCAAAACAAAGGAGCATTCATCCTATCAGGGCATATCGGCTTCTGGGAGGTGGGGACATTCTTCATGCCCATGCTCGGCTTTCCGGTGGATTTTGTCGCCAAGAAGGTGCATAACCCAGTAGTACACCGATTTTTCGAACGCCAGCGTGAAGCGGCTGGAGGGCACTGTATCGAAAGCAAACACGGCGCACGTAAGATTTTGCGCTCGTTAGCAGAAAAAAGGATGGTATGCCTGTTGCTGGATCAACATCTTTCTAAGGATCAAGCCATTCTGGCCGATTTTTTTGGACGCCCTGCATACACGACCCCAATAATCGCCCAGATAGCTCTAAAAACAGGCGTTCCGGTGGTACCGGTATTCGTGTATAGAAAATCTGATTTCACCTACCACGTAGAAATAGGCGCACCTCAGTACTTCGAAGGAAAAGCCACGGCGGAAAATATTCAGAAATATACCCAGCAGATAACCAGCATAACTGAAGAAGCGATCAGAAAACAGCCGGAGCAGTGGTTCTGGGTACATCGTCGTTGGCGCCGCGTACGGGACAGCAAAACCAATGTCCAACAGTAAAACTATCTTTAATATTGTCCTGATCGAGCCAGAAATCCCCCCAAACACTGGCAACATTGGGCGCTTATGCGCTGCCACTGGTGCCCATCTGCATTTAGTAGGTAAACTGGGGTTCTCTCTGGACGACAAGCACCTGAAGCGCGCCGGGCTGGATTATTGGCCCCATGTGAAGCTGCACCGTTGGGACAACTTTGCTCAGTTACAGCAAGCGTACCCTAGTGCGACCTGGTGGTTGGCAAGCAAAAAAGCACAGGCAGTGTACACCGGGGTAAAATTCAGCCGTGGAGATTTTGCTGTATTCGGCAAGGAAACCGCCGGCCTGCCCGAAGAGTTACTTGCTGCCCACCCCCCGCAGCAATGCCTACGTATCCCAATACATAATTCAGCCGTGCGCAGCCTCAACATCGCTAACTCTGTAGGAATTATTCTCTACGAGGCCCTACGCCAACTCGAAGCTGATGGCCTAAGCACCTGAAAATCTGATGCGGGGCAGGTTATGTGTTCAGCCTTCAGCGGTGCAAGCGTTTTCCCACCAAACGCCAGATTTCAGTCACTTCTTTAAGCCCCATAAACAGGCAGGCCAGCACATACACAACCACTCCAGCCCCCACCGCAGCACCAAGGCTCAAAATATTTATGAAGTTGAAGCCCTGCTCCCACTCTCCGTACTGAAGTATCCCTTGCACGGCAAAACCCATCAGGATGGTAGCCATCCCTGCACGCAGTAATACTGCCATTAGAGGCTTTAGGGCTAGAACCGCAGTCAGTTTACCCCTAAGCAGCATAAATAGTGCCATGGCATTGAAACATGAGGCCAGACTCAAAGCTGCAGCAAGACCTATATAACTGAAATACTGCATCAGAAACAGACCAGCTCCTGCATTGATCAGCAGGGTCCAAAAGGAAACCACTACCGGAGTGCGAGTATCCTGACGCGCATGAAACAATGGTACAATAATCCGACTGATTCCGACAAAAAACAGACCAGGTGCATAGGCTATCAGCGCAGCAGCACTGTTGCTCACATCGGTATAGGAAAATTCGCCGCCCATGAACAGTTGGCTGAACAGCGCATGGGAGCACATGGCTAAACCGACAGCCGCCGGCAGGGTTATAATAATGATGAGATTGAGTCCATAGCGTAGAGAATCGAGCAGTTCAGACTCCTGCCCATCCGCAGCCTGTCGACTCATGGCCGGCAGCAGTGCCTGAGCTAGAGATGCAATGAAAATTCCCTGCGGGAATTCAAACAGACGCTGACTGTAATATAGCCAAGACACGCTCCCCTGTTCCAGAAATGAAGCCAACAGGCGCGTAACCACCACATTGATTTGATAGATGGCCACCCCTATAACCCCAGGCAACATAAGCAGGGTGATACGCTTAACCGCTGGGTGATCAAGGGTCAAAGTTGGGGCTATTCTGAAGCCGTGGTGCTTAAACACTGGCAAGGAGATAAGCAGTTGCAACACGCCCCCGACTATCACGCCCCAAGCAAGTGACTCAATGGGTATGGTCATATGCTTACTTAGAAATACAGCGCTTACAATCATGGAGAGATTTAACAGTACCGGTGAGAACGCCGGCATGAAGTAATGCCCATACACGTTCAGCACCCCGGTAACAAGAGCTAAAAGACTGACAAAGAAAATATACGGGAACATCACCCGGGTAAGATCGATGGTAAGTGCTATTTTCCCAGGTACGTTAGCAAATCCATGCCCGACCAGCGTCACAATCGCAGGTGCAAACAGAATCCCCAGAGCGGTGAGGACACCTACTACCATGATAAGTAAAGACCAGCACTGTCTGGCCACGATGACCGCCTCATGGTGTCCTTTTGTACTCTTAACCCCAGAAAATACCGGAACAAATGCCGCAGTCAGTGAACCTTCGGCAAAAAAACGCCGCAACAGATTTGGAATGGTAAAGGCGATAAAAAAAGCATCGGTACCATAACTGGCACCGAACATTGCAGCTATTACCATGTCCCGCACTAGGCCAGCACAGCGACTCAACAGCGTTGAAAAGCCCAGAACTGCGGTTGCAGCCAGCATATGTACGCGACTCATGGATTTTCCTGTACATACATAGGATTATTTTTATTTAATTCATCATATAAGTTGTGCAAAGCACTGTTACACAAGGGTTTTTTAAAAGACATGATTAAACTCTTACCTTGACAGCAGTACTGCACGGTGTTATAAAACGAGCCCTGCAGCAGTAGATCATTCTTGGTGTGTAGAGATATTTACAACCTTTAAATACAAGCCCTGAATGTTTTTATTTAAACATCACTTTAAAATATGGAGTACAAACACATGGCCACTCATAAATCAGCTATTAAGCGCAACCGCCAGAGCATTGTCCGCACCACCAGAAACGTACATGTACGCAGCACCATGCGCACCCTGGTAAAAAATGTGCGCGCCGCTGTTGCCGAAAAAGACAAGGAAGCCGCAACTGCGGCGCTAGAAAAAGCGATCCCCTATATCGACAAAACTGCAAGTAAAGGGGTTATCCACAAAGCAACCGCAAGTCGTAAAATCGGACGGTTGGTCAAGTTGGTCAACACTCTGGCTTAATCGCGCCAAGAAAAGGGGCTTCGGCCCCTTTTCTTATGCCCCAACCTTGGCTAACTTAAGGTTAGTTCCCTCCCAATTTTCAACTATTTCCCTTTGGGCATCTCTGCTGTACCACCAAAAGTCACTAGACGCATTATATGCTGTTGCATAATGGCACCAGTTTGCCCTCCACCAGACTTCAGATCCATATCCAGCTGCACAAACAACTCAAATATGGCCACAAATGCTGCAGCATTGAACTTGCGAGCCTGCGCAATGGTTTTTCCCGCAAAATATGGATTAATCCTGACAAGTTTGCAAATTTCAGGCTGCGCTGCGCCGGTCGCAAGCAAGGCGTGAACCCTCCACAGTTGTCGAAAGTGCCGCACCAGCATTGTCAGAATCATAAGCGGGTGTTCTCCATCCTGCTGCAGACGCTCGGTAAGAAGCAAAGCGGTACTCAGATCGCCACTGCCGACAGCGTCAGTAAGATCAAAGATGCTATCAAGACAGGTATCTGACACCACCGCAGCAACATCAGCAACATCGATAATGGATTCATCCGATCCACAATAACTGACCAGCTTATCCAGTTCTGCGATCACTTCACTTAAATTTGTCCCCACCCTGTGGCAGAACAAATTTAGTCCATCAGCGGTAAAACGCATCCCCCGTTCAGACGCACGGCGCTCCACAAAAGATGGTATTCTGTCAGGATACAGGCGTTTAAATTCAATTAATTCTCCATGTTTTTTAAAAGTGATGAAGAACTTTTTGCGCTTATCAATTTTATCGGCACACAACACCAAGCAGGTTGAGTCTAGAGGTTTCTTTATATATTGCAGCAGTTGTTCGTACTGAGCGGCATTAAATGCCTGAGCTTGCCTGACTATGACACAGCGGCGGGGGGCAAACACTGGATAGGAATAGGCGGCTTCCAGAACTTCGTCTACAGAACTATCCTGTGCGGAAAACTGATCGAGGTTAAAATCTCTATCTGCAGGCGCTACTGCGGCATTGCTCACTTCCGTCAGCGCTTCCTGTAACAAAAAAGCCTCCTCACCATACATAAAAAGCAGGGGGGGAAGCTTTCCAGCTGCGACACTACGAGACAATTCAGCCGCATTCATGGATGACTCCGTTTAAAAATTGTCAACTATTCTATTAAAGAGCTCACTTGCAAGACGTTTGCTCAAGGTCTCTTGCGCTGCGGTTTCATTATTATTCTGCTGAGCTCGGTCATTGTCTGCCATAAATTCTTCATCCCAAACAACATTTCCCTGCCACAGAACTTCACTGCCGTCGACGCGCTCAAAACGGAAATCAACGCCCATAACCGCACGATATTCTGTTATATAATCTTTTTCATCATAGGCTATTGCACTGGCGCTATACCTGACTATGATTCCTGTGATTACAGCATCTGCCTTGTCCTGTTCGGACACCACCTCAAAGCCGGGTCGCCGCGTAAATTGATCCCGTACTTCCGAAGTCAGCATATTTTCTATAAATGGTTGGGCGGTACGATTCTCGAGCACGGCTACGTATATTTTTTGCACATCTTCAGGGATGGCATCGCCACGTCCAGGCAGATGATATCCGCATGCGCTCAGGAGCCACGCACCAATACATATACTGACTATGAGTCCTACATGCCGCCTTAAATGCCGCGCCACAGATTTTTCTACACACCCACCAAATTTGCTCATGCTACCACCACATTTACGAGTTTACCCGGAACTACGATAACCTTGCGGATGGTTTTATCCGCGCAGAAACGTTTTACCTGTTCTTCTGCTAGCGCCTGCTCTTCAATCTGCGCATTGGAAGCGCTGGCCGGAACAGTTATGCGAGCCCGCACCTTGCCGTTTATCTGCACTACAATGAGCTTTTCTTCTTCTTGCATTAGCGTAGGCTGCGAAACAGGCCACCCTGCAGCTTCAAGGCTCATTGCGTTCCCCATATAGCTCCACAGCTCTTCGCAGATATGCGGGACAAAAGGTGCAAGGAGCCGAACTGTGGTTTCCAGAGCTTCGCGCACTGCCTCTTGACAGGATGAAGCATCTTTGAGGGCATAAACACTGTTAACCAACTCCATGATTGCGGCGATGGCGGTATTGAAGTGGAAGCTGCCCTCGATATCTGTGGTTACCTTCGCAATGGTCTGGTGGGTTTTACGGCGTAGTGCACGCGCTTCTTTACCCTCTCCCCCTTCGACTGGCTGGGTAAAAACCCCTTTATGCTCGTATACAGCACGCCATACCCTATTCAGGAAGCGATAACAGCCTTCTACACTCTGATCGTTCCACTCCAGATCTTTTTCCGGTGGCGCGGCAAACAGCGAAAATAATCGCGCAGTGTCCGCTCCGTAGGTTGAGATAAGAAGGTCAGGATCAACCACGTTTTTCTTGGACTTGCTCATCTTTTCCGTACGCCCACGCACAGCTTTAGTACCACACTTATTGCATTTCCCGGCATCAACCTCTTCAGGATAGAGCCAGCCATGCTCTGTGCAGGAATATGTCTCTTTGCACACCATTCCTTGGGTAAGCAGATTGGAAAAGGGCTCATCCACATGCAGCAGCCCGAGATCGCGCATCACTTTGGTGAAAAAGCGGGCGTAGAGCAAATGCATTACCGCATGTTCTACCCCACCAATATACTGATCTACAGGCAGCCAGTAATCGGCAGCTGCAGTGTCTAGAGGGCCACCGGTGTAATCTGGGCAGGCGTAACGAGCAAAATACCAGGAGCTTTCTACAAAGGTGTCAAAGGTGTCGGTTTCGCGTCGGGCTTGACCACCGCACACCGGACAAGTGGTCTGGTAGAATTCGGCATGCTGGGCTAGAGGACTGCCCCCCTCTCCTTTGAATTCAACATCAGTGGGAAGAACCACCGGCAAATCTTCAGCTTTAACCGGCACCGGACCACAGGTATCGCAGTAAACTATGGGGATAGGGGTCCCCCAGTAGCGCTGGCGCGATACACCCCAGTCACGCAGACGATAGTTGATACTCTTGATCCCGATACCCTGCTCTGCAAGGTAGTCAGCTATCTGTTCTTTTGCAGTCTCGTTGTCTAGTCCGTTGAACTGACCAGAGTTGACCATAATGCCAGGAGCAGTCCAGGCTTCGGTCATCTCTTCCTCTCTGAGTTCTTCCCCTTCTGGGCTGACTACAACAACAAGGGGCAGAGCGTACTTGCGCGCGAAATCAAAATCGCGCTGGTCATGAGTAGGAACCGCCATAACTGCACCGGTGCCATAACCCATCAAGACAAAATTAGCCAGAAATACCGGCATTTTGCACCCACTAACAGGATTTATGCAGTACGTACCGGTAAAGACTCCCTCTTTTTCAAAATCTTCGCTGGTGCGATTTTTTTTGTCCTGTTTTTTCACCCTGGCGATGAAGCTTTCCACTTCCGCTTTTCGCTCCGGTGTGGTCAGTTTAAGTGCCAACGGATGTTCTGGTGCCAGACTCATGAAGGTAGCGCCGAAAAGTGTATCCGCGCGCGTAGTAAACACCGGAATGTTCTGTGTTCCATCTTCGGTTTTGAATGTTACTTCACATCCGGTGCTGCGCCCGATCCAGTTGCGCTGCATGGTTAGTACCGACTCCGGCCAACCCGGGAGCTTATAGGTATCCTCCAGCAACTCTTCGGCGTAGGCAGTGATCTTGAAAAACCACTGGTCCAATTCCTTATCGCTCACCTCGGTGTTGCATCTCCAGCAACGCTCGTCATTAACTTGCTCATTGGCAAGGACGGTCTGGCACGATTCACACCAGTTTACTATTGAACTTTTTTTGTAGGCCAAGCCGCGTTCAAACATCTGTAGAAACATGAGCTGTTCCCAACGATAGTAGTCCGCATCGCAGGTGGCAAATTCGCGCTCCCAGTCATAGGACAGCCCCATTTTCTTCAGCTGCTTGCGCATATTGGCGATGTTTTCGGTGGTCCACTTGGCCGGATGAATGCCATGTTGAATGGCAGCATTTTCTGCAGGCATTCCGAAAGCATCCCAGCCCATAGGGTGCAACACATTAAAGCCCTGCAGGCGCTTGAAGCGGGCAACAACATCCCCGATAGAGTAGTTGCGTACGTGCCCCATGTGAATACGCCCAGACGGATAGGGAAACATCTCCAGCACATAGTACTTTTCTTTATCCTTGCAGACATCAACCTTGTATTGAGAAGTTTCTTCCCAGCGCTGTTGCCATTTCTGCTCGATTTGGGCGGGGTTGTAATTCTCTTCCATCACGCTTCTATTGCCTCCTGCCATGGGCCTGCTGACCCGGTAGACCTGTTGCAAATCAGATAAAAAAACCGGCAGCAGCCGGCTTTTATGTGTATAGACACAAGATTTTTCTCCCTCACCCGTCACCGCAGCACAGAATCAAGCTGTTGGTGCATTGACCTAGGTGCATTGCCTTAGGTCAGTGCTACGGTAGAGCGCCGGAGTTTTCCTCCCACCATACTACTTTTCACGGTAAGTGATGCGGCCGCGGGAAAGATCATAGGGAGAAAGTTCAACGGTTACCCGGTCACCCGGCAAAATGCGGATGTAGAATTTACGCATCTTTCCGGAAATATGTGCCAGCACAACATGATCGTTATCCAACTTCACCTGAAACATGGCGTTGGGCAACGGCTCAACTACGGTGCCTTCTACCTCTATTGCTTCTTCTTTTGCCAAGAGTGCCTCCTGCGGATATAAAAAATCACCACCACCTTTAGTAGTGTAAAGTGATTGCATATAGCATTAAAATGGCTGCTATGTCAAGTAGTACTAAGCGTGTGCCCCCCGCTTGAAGAGCAGTGATCTATGCAAAAACTCTACAATAAAAGGCGCTCGATAATTTCGATAACCTTGGCCGATTTAAACGGTTTAGTCACGTACCAGTCGGCCCCAACTTCGTTCCCGCGCGCGAGATCTTCCTGGCTCTTCTTGGCTGTAAGCATGATTACCGGCAACTTTTTCGTTTCCGGATTGGATTTGATGCGGCGACACACCTCGAACCCATCAATCTCGGGGAGCATTATATCCAGCAACACTAGATCTACCTTTTCCTTTTCCAGAATTTCCAACGCTATTTTGCCGTTGGTCGCCCCTATAACCTCAAATCCTCTGGAAGTAAGAAGAATAGTTTCAAGCTTGAGTAAGCTCTCCTCATCTTCAACTACAAGAATCGTTTTTTTTCTCACCCGAGCCTCCTTTTAGCGCTGACGCCAACTATCTCAATTGCTGCGCCAGTTCACAGCGTAAATTCTAGCATAAAAATAGCGCCTGCCCAGCATTCACCTGCACATCTGCTTCTCAGTAGAATCAGGTCAGAACATATGTTCCGCGTGATTCATGCGCGCTTTCATTTTAACTACATATTTTTATACGTTTTTTTCCTGCCATGACGAAATCTTGGTTCACAGACAGGTTGGATACCAAAAGGAGAATCCCGTCTCAGTGTTCCCTGTCTCTGTAGTTGATACGGATGGGGCAGCCTGTGAATCCGAAGGGTTCCCTGATCTTATTCGACAGGTAGCGACGGTAGGAGAAATGGACCCCATCGGACTTGTTTACAAATATGGTAAACGTAGGCGGCCGCACCGCGGTTTGGGTCATGTAAAACAACTTGACCCGCTTACCTTGATACATGGCGGGCTGATGAGCCTCCTCTGCAGCCTGCAAAATTTTATTGAGTTGGGAGGTGCTGATCTTCCGATTAAACTGCTGTGCAACCTCTGCCACCGTCTCCATTATCTTGGCTACGCGCTGCCCTGTGAGAGCAGAGACAAACATTATGGGGGCAAAACTCAAAAACTTGAATTTATCCCGCACATCTTCGGTGAATTTCTTCATGGTATAGTTATCTTTTTCGACGGCATCCCACTTATTCACCACCAGCACCACAGCACGTCCCTTGTCATAGGCATAGCCAGCAATGGTCATATCCTGGTCTGTTATTCCCGTTTCCGCATCGATAACCAGCATCACCACATGTGCTCTGTCCATCCCCTTCAGGGCATGGACGATAGAGTATTTTTCCAGCTTCTCACTAACACGGCCACGGCGTCTGATTCCAGCAGTGTCAATAAGGATGTAGCGCTGTTTATCGTACATAAAGGGAGTGTCGATGCTGTCGCGTGTGGTGCCAGCGGTGGGGTTCGCCACCATTCGCTCGTAACCAAGCATGCGATTGACGATGGATGATTTGCCCACATTGGGACGACCTATAACCGCGATGCGTACTTCGGTTTCAATATCTTCTTGTTCAAGCTGTTCGGGTAGCAGATCCTGCAGCACTCCGGTCAATTCACCCATGCCGCCCCCGTGTTCAGCAGAAACCGGGTAGAACTCAGCAATCCCCAAGGCGTAAAACTCTGTCGCATCCTCTTCTTGCTGTGGGCCATCAACCTTGTTGACCACATACAGTACAGGCTTATCAACTCGACGCAGCATCTGCGCCACTTCATGATCTGACGCCGTCAAACCTTCGCGCCCGTCGAGAAGAAACAAAATAATGTCTGCTTCTTCCATGGCAAGTTGTGACTGTTCGCGCATTTGTTCCAGCATTCGGTCAGTGCTGACAGGCTCGAATCCACCAGTATCAATCAGAGTAAAATGTTTGTCAAACCGGGTGACTTCAGCATAATTTCTATCTCTGGTGACACCGGGGAAATCTTCCACAATAGCTTTGCGCTGGCCTAAAATTCGGTTGAACAGGGTTGATTTGCCCACATTCGGGCGCCCAACTATCGCTACTACAGACATGCTTTACCCTCTTTACTTTTATATGTTTAAGTCTGCAGGCTTGATTCCAGCAGGTTCAATTTCAGACGTAACGTTGGGGCTAGTTGTAACCCAGCTCTTTAAGCGCCCGGTCTGATTCCGTCCAGTTCTTTTTAACCTTGACGAACAACTCCAGGTACACCTTGGCATCGAGGAAACGTTCAATTTCATGACGTGCATCAGTGCCTAAGGCGCGGACCATGCTGCCCCCCTTGCCCACCAGAATGCGTTTATGCGCATCGCGTCCGACGTAGATAACCGCTTGAATGGAGATAAGACCATCGCGTTCACGCTCAGCAAAACTCTCCACTTCGACTGCAACACCATAGGGTAGCTCATGGTGGGTGCGGCGCAACACTTTTTCCCGAATCATTTCCGCTACAATAAAACGTTCAGGCAGATCCGTTACGCTATCTTCGGGGTAGAGCATCGGGCCAAGCGGCAACATAGACTCCACTTGGTGCAACAGCTCATTCACCCCGCCGCCGTCTGCGGCACATATGGGGATTATCCCAGCAAAATCAAAAGCTTCATGATAATGAGCCATCAGCGGCAGAAGCACAGTTTTCTCGATGCGGTCAATCTTGTTAATCAGCAGAACAACCGGTATTTGATTCTGCGCTAGTATCTGCAGAATGAAATCATCACTTTTGCCTGGCGCGGTTGCATCGGTAACTAGCAGGATAAGATCGACACCACTACAGGCAGACAGAGCCTGATCCACCATGTACTGATTCAGTTTACCGCGCGCTCTATGAATCCCTGGAGTATCCAGAAACAATGTCTGTGCATTCTCGGTGGTGTGAATGCCAAGCACTCGGTTTCTTGTGGTTTGGGGTTTGTTGGCAGTTATGGCTATTTTCTGCCCCAGAATTTTATTCAGCAGGGTCGATTTGCCGACATTAGGTCGTCCCACAATGGAGACAAACCCACAGCGAAAATCTACCTGCTCCTTCTGTTCTTCCTGCTTTTTATCCTCTATCATTTAGCGTACTCTCAATGTCATGTTCAGGTTCAAGGTCAATTTTATCCAGTGCCATCTGTGCTGCTTGCTGCTGCGCGGCCTTCTTGCTTTTACCACTTCCACACCCAATCGCACGCCCGGCGCAACACACCTGCACCTGGTAAGAGCGCGCATGGTCGGGGCCACTCTGGCCGCTCAGAATATATTCCGGGGTTACCCCAAAACGAGCCTGAATTTCCTCCTGCAGACGGGTTTTATAGTCATGCGATTCCTGCTGGGCACGTTCATTCGCTTTGTCGTCCAGCAGCGCTACGATTAACGTTGACGCCTGCTTCAGGCCGGAATCGAGAAATACTGCGCCGAACACCGCCTCTAGCGCATCTGCGAGGATATTATCTTTGTCGCGTCCTCCGCTGTGTTCTTCTCCCCGCCCAAGGCGTAAATACTCGCCCAGATCCAAAGCACGTGCCAAGGCGGCCAGGGCCGTGGCACTGACCAATTCGGATCGTATCCGCGACAATTCTCCTTCAGGTAACGCCGGAAACATCGTGTACAGATGGCGTGCAACCACTATATCAAGCACAGCATCCCCAAGAAATTCCAAGCGCTCATTGGAAGCTGCCGGATCCTTGAGTTTCTCGTTAGCAAAGGATTTGTGTATCAGAGCCTTTACCAGCAGAGCGCGGGTAGCAAAACGATACCCCAGTGCATGCTCGAGGTTCTCCAACATGGGGCACTGCTGTATCTTGTGAAGCAAATCATCCATGGTATAAATACTTCTATCTTCCCAGAATTAAAACTCGCACCATACCGTGACTGGTTGAAACGCACCAGAAAAATAATCTAACGGTGGCCGTTAAAGCTACACTGGCGCACGCGGCCGGTCAGGGGAGGATTTTCACCTTGATTCATCCACTCCGAACCCTGTAGTGTTACAGGTTCGAAGCTTGGGTTTGCTTACAAAAATGGGCAAGCCCACAGAAACCTACGCGGCCAGTATAAAAACTACGTGGATATACCAAATGCATAAATTCATCACCATCGAAGGAATAGAAGGCTGTGGTAAGACCACCCAGATCATGCATTTAAGTGATCTGCTCCAGAGTCACAACATCCCACTTATTGCTACTCGGGAGCCGGGAGGATGCGCTATTGCGGACAAAATCCGCTCCATTCTCCTTGATCCCACCTATGGAGAGATGGCTCCTACGACCGAGCTGCTCCTCTATGCAGCGGCACGGGCTCAGCATGTGGAACAGGTAATACGCCCTGCCTTGGATGCTGGCAAAGTAGTTTTATGCGATCGCTTTACCGACGCTACCATGGCGTATCAAGGTTATGGCAGAGGGTTGGAATGCACCACCATAGAAAAACTAACACATCTGGCATGCGCAGAGGTCGAACCGGAACTGACACTGTGGCTCGACCTTCCCGCTGAAGTCGGACTGAAGCGTGCATTAGCACGTAACCACGCCCAAGACCTCGACGCTGAAGCACGCTTTGAGCAAGAATCGCTCAGATTCCACATGCGAGTGCAGCATGGCTATGCTCAGCTACAACTCCAGCATCCACAACGGATAAAGCGCATCGACGCCAGTGGTACACCAGCACAGGTTGCACAGCGAATTGCCGCTGCGGTTGAGCCTCACATCGCAACATGGAAGCAATAGGCTCCGACTCCATGCCCTCAGATCCCATGCACTCCACCCCTATACTTCCTACGTCCAGCTTTGCTGCCATCATAGGACACGAGCGCCAGAAAAAGCTACTGCGTCACGCCTTTACAAGCGGCAAACTCGCCCATGCTTATTTATTCAGCGGCTTTGAGGGTATTGGCAAACGCCTTATGGCGCTGGCGCTGGCACGGCTAGTCTTCTGTGATGCAGGTAACGGCTGTGGCAAGTGCAACTCCTGTCGGCGTATCGACCACAACAATCACCCAGACCTGCACACCCTCGAACCTGATGGGCAATTCATAAAAATTGAACAAATCCGTACCTTGCAAAGAGCACTCGCCTATCGTCCCTTAGAATCATCACGTCACATTGTGCTCATTGATGCTGCCGAACGACTGCATCCCGGTGCGGCAAATGCACTACTGAAAACTTTGGAAGAGCCGCCCCACGGCACCATTATTATCCTGTTGAGCTCGCAACCGCAGGCCCTGCTTCCCACCGTCAGATCGAGATGCCAGCATTTGCCATTTTCACGCCTACGCCAAGCCGACATCGACAAAGTGCTGCACGGCCAAGTTAACGACGAAACTGAACGGAGCATCCTTGCGGCGCTGGCTCAAGGGAGCCTGAACAAGGCCTTTGGCTCGGATCGTGATTTCTACCTGAATACGCGCCGCGAAGTTTTTACCCACATAAGCCGCCTACAACCAGGATCCATCCTCCCCATGCTTGACCTCGCTGCTGAGCTAGGAGCGGATCGTGCGTATGCCGAAGCGGTTACCGATATTCTGATCAGCTGCTATCGTGACTTGTTCATTATAACTGCACGTGGTTCCAGCGCCCTGTTGGTCAATACCGATCTGGAGCAGAACTTGCTACACCTAGCTAGCCGGCACACTCCCGCCACCGTTTTAACCATGCTCGAAAGCATCCTGCGTTGTCGTATCTATCTACAGCATAACGTAAACCCGCTCCTGGCCATGGAATGGCTTCTGTCCCGTCTGGTTTTTACCACCAGCATCCAGCAAGAGTGGGGGAAGAAAGGGGCGTAGCCCTTAACATAACATTGCCTGTCGTTGACGAATACGCTACCATGCAAAAATTCTCTTGCGCACGCACCCAGATAACATAAAGCCACTTGTGTTACCTTATGCCGTAATGCGCTGTAGCAGAAAATGCGGCACCAATCCAACATTTTCTATTAATATTGATCGCAATCACTCACTCTAAGTATTTTAAATATATGCATAGTAAACAAAATAACGAAAATAACGACTCCACTGAACTTTCTGAGCAGCAGCAAGAAACACAGACAGCCGCCCCGAAAAAACAGCCGAAAGCTGAAAAACAGACGGAAGTTGTCACGGTAAAATTCCGCAATGCCGGCAAGCAATACGATTTTGATACCAACGGCTATGCGTTGAAGTGCCAAGATCAGGTTGTTGTTGAAACCAGCCGTGGCCGCGCCCTGGGCACGGTAGTGCGCGCCCCGCGCAGTATTATCGATATAGGCAAACGCCAGTTAGAGCTAAAAAAAGTTTTGCGTCTGGCAACAGAGGCTGATATCAACATGACCCGAATCAGCCGCGCAAAGGAAGTGGAAGCGTACGACTTTTGCGTGGAACGGATAAAGAAACGCAATCTATCCATGAATCTGGTCAAGGCCGATTACATGTTTGACGGGTCAAAGATTCTGTTCCACTTTACCGCCGAAAACCGCATTGACTTCCGTGAGCTTGTAAAAGACTTGGCCCACCATTTCCATACGCGCATAGAAATGCGGCAGATTGGAGTGCGCGATGAAGCCAAGCTCCTTGGCGGACTGGGCATCTGTGGGCGCGAGCTGTGCTGCTCTACCTTTATTACTGAATTTCAACCAGTTTCGGTCAAAATGGCCAAACAGCAAGGCTTGGCACTTAATCCCAATAAAATTTCTGGTCAGTGCGGACGCCTTCTGTGCTGTTTAGGTTACGAATACGATACCTACTGCAGCATGGCTAAGAAGCTCCCCAAACCTGGGCGCAAAGTTCAGTTCGAAGGACAGGAAGCCACGGTAAGCTCAGTTAACATTCTGGGTCAGCGCGTGACCCTACGCACTGAGGGAAAAAGCATTGAGGTCTCGGCTGAACAGCTCAACAAAGGCCAAAGCAGCGCTACACAGCCCCAAGGCGCTGACACCGCGGTTGAATCTGCATCCAGCTCCAAAGGAGATGCAAATAACCAAAACAGCACCGGTGGCAATCATGGCGCCAAACGCAGCGGATCATCCCAGACGCAAGGGCGTGGCAATGAGGCAGAATCGAAAAAAAGTAGTGTTGAGCGTGACGCAGCAAGTCCGGAGGGGAAAAAAACGAAATCAGATACCAGACGCAGACGCCCCAAGCAGCGCCAACCTAATAAACCGACAGACAAAAGCCCCGCCCCAGCGGACACGGGAAGCAAAGGTGACAAAAGCAGCCCCACACGTGGCATAGTTGAAACATCAGCCAGCCCCGGCAACAACGAGCAGGAGCTGAAAAAAAGACCTCCGCGTCGCCGCAATAAACGCCGGCCAAAACCAAAGCCACAAGAATAGCAGGAGCTTGCATGGAAAATTCATTTTATATCTCTACCCCTATATATTACGTCAACGATGTGCCTCACATCGGCCACGCCTACACCACGTTGGCCTGCGATGCGCTGGCGCGCTACAAACGCGTACGTGGCTATGATGTGTTTTTCCTAACTGGCACTGATGAACACGGGCAGAAAGTGGAAAAAGCCGCATTGGCCAATGGAGAGACTCCTCTGGAGTTGGCTGACCGAGTTGTGCCTCGTTTCCAGGCTTTGTGGGAAAAGCTTAACGTAGAGAACACAGACTTTATCCGCACAACACAGCAGCGCCATCAAAAAGGGGTGCAGAAGATGTTCCTTCAGCTCAAAGAGCAGGGGGATATTTTCCTTGGCACCTACGAAGATTGGTACTGTACCCCGTGTGAAACATTTTGGACTGAAACAAATCTGATCGATGGCTGCTGCCCAGACTGTGGCCGCCCGACCGAAAAGCTGCAGGAAGAATCCTATTTTTTCCGTATGAGCAAGTATCAGACTCAGCTTCTCAACCACATTGAAGCCAATCCCGACTTCATTCAGCCACGTTCACGGCGCAACGAAGTACTCAACTTTGTACGTGAAGGTTTGCGCGACCTGTCCATTTCTCGAACCAGCTTTTCCTGGGGGATAAAAGTCCCCGGCGATGAAAAACACGTACTGTACGTATGGTTCGATGCGCTGAGCAACTATATTACTGCGCTCGGATATCCTGACGATGAAAAAGGCAATTTTGCCAAATTCTGGCCTGCTGATGTTCATGTGATAGGCAAGGACATTCTGCGCTTCCATGCCGTTTACTGGCCCACATTCCTGCTCGCAGCCGGCCTGCCCCTGCCCAAGAAAGTATTCGCACATGGGTGGTGGACCGTTGAAGGCAAAAAGATGAGTAAAAGTCTGCAGAACGTGGTGGAACCCAACATGCTGGTGGAGAAATACGGAGTGGACGCCATCCGCTATTTTCTGCTGCGCGAGGTTCCATTCGGACTTGATGGAGACTTTTCTCACTCCTCTTTGATCAACCGGATCAACTCAGACTTGGCAAACGACCTAGGCAACCTAGTGAGCCGAAGCACAGCGATGGTGAGCAAGTATTTTGATTCTGTGTTACCGGCACCGCAGGCAAGCACCGAAGCTGACACTGCCCTGATAGAGGTGTGCCGCGACAGAATGGATGCGGTAGATCAGCACATGGATGCGCTGGCGTTCAACAAAGCACTGGCAAGCATCTGGGAGATCATCAGCGCTGCAAACCGTTACATCGACTCCAATGCCCCATGGACTCTGGCCAAAGATGAAAATCAACACGCACGTCTCGGAACGGTGATGTACAATCTCATCGAAACTATCCGCCTGGTGGGCTTGTGCATTGAGCCGTTCATGCCCGACACCGGGGCTAAAATAAAAGACATCCTTGGGTTGTGCGCTGCAGAAAAGTTGAAAAACTCAGGAGAATGGGGGCTATTAAAGCCCGGTAGTCATATCTGTAAAGCGCCGCCCTTGTTCCCGCGAATTGAACTAGATTAAGCTTTCACCGGGCGCGCTTAGCGCCCGATTTTATTTCAGACCCATGGAGTACCCTGTATGCACACTACAAAACCGGCGCTGGTCGACACCCATGCACATTTAGATGGACCCAGATTTGCCACCGACCTTGATACGGTGCTTGAACGTGCAACTGCAGCTGGGGTACGCACCATTATTACCGTTGGCTGCGATCTGGAAAGTTCACAAGCAAGTGTGGGACTGGCCCAACAATACCCCCAAATATACGCCAGCATCGGGGTACATCCCCACGATGCTAACACCCTCACCCCGCAGACTTTAGAACAGTTGCGCGAACTCGCAGCTTATAAAAAAGTGGTGGCTATCGGCGAAACCGGCTTGGACTATTTCCGTAACCGCTCACCCCACGAAGTGCAGCAACTGGCCTTCCGCCAGCAGATTCAACTGGCCCGCCAATGCGGCAAACCGTTGATAATTCACGCCCGAGATGCCCACACCGATGTGTTGGAAATTATGCGCTCCGAGGGTGCACAGGAGTGCGGCGGAGTTTTGCACTGCTTCAGCGGCGATTTGCAGATAGCGCAAGCCTGCCTGGATATGGGTTTTTATCTCTCGTTCGCCGGCAACATCACCTATCCCAAAAGTGAAGAACTGCGCGAGGTTATACGCAACATCCCTCTTGAGCGCATCCTGGTGGAAACGGACTGCCCCTACCTAACCCCCCAATCAATGCGAGGCAAACGTAATGAACCGGCGTATACAGTAGAAACTTCAGCCAAAATCGCAGAAGTGCGCGGCCTCACCCTGCACGATATAGCGCGCATAACCAGCCTTAACGCCTTTGAGCTCTTTGGTGTCGGTCAAGTTGATCAAGCGGTAAAAATAGCCTACCGCATCCGCAATTCTTTATACCTGAACATCACCAATCGCTGCACCAACAGCTGTAGCTTCTGCACCAAATTTCAAGATTTCAAGGTAAAAGGACACCAGCTAAAGCTAGAGCACGAACCGGACACCCAAGAGATTATCCATGCCATCGGTGATCCGCGCGGCTACGAAGAGGTGGTATTCTGCGGCTACGGCGAGCCGCTGTTGCGTCTCGACACTGTGATTGAAGTAGCACGCTGGCTCAAGCAGCATCAGGTCAAGGTGCGCATCAACACCGACGGACAGGCCAATTTAGTCCATGGCCGTAACATTATTCCTGAACTCAAAGGGTTGGTGGATTCAATTTCGATTTCGCTGAATGCCTCAAGTGCGCAAGAATACCAGCGCCTGTGCCGCTCAACCTACGGCGCTGAAGGGTATGCAGGGGTAAAGGACTTTATCCGTGCGGCGGTAAAAGTCATCCCGCAAGTGATAGCCTCTGCCGTAACCGTACCCGGAGTCGACATCGAAGCCTGCGCTACAATCGCCGCCGAACTTGGTGCCGATTTCCGTAAACGCATTTACAACGAAGTAGGATAACTATCGAAGTCAAATAAACGCTCGTGGTTAACCTTATGGAAACATTAGCATGTAACACCGACTAACCTGTCTATAGAGGAGAAACACATGTCACAAAACCCATGGCAACCGCGCCAGGATCCATTGGAACAAGCCCTGGAGGCGCTCGTCAAAAAAATTAAGGCCAGTGGTGGCCCTCCAAAAAAAGTGGTATTGGGCATTGTTCTTGCGCTTGTGCTCCTTTTTGGAGTCCAAAGTACATTTTACAAGGTAGATACCGAAGAAACCGGAGTTCTGTTGCGCCTAGGAATAAACATCGGCACCGCACCACCCGGTCTGCACCTGAAAATACCCTTCGGTATCGATCAGGTGATATTGGTTAAAACTGGACGCGTTCTGAAAGAAGAGTTTGGCTTTCGCACTGACACCCGTTCAGGCTATGGCACTCGAGATTACACCGCTGAATCTCTGATCCTGACCGGTGACCTCAACGTCACCGACTTGGAGTGGATAGTGCAGTACCAGATTATGAATCCGGTCAAATACCTGTTCAATATCGCTGATCCAACAGCGACCATTCGGGATCTATCAGAGGCCGTTTTACGCATCGTTATCGGCAACTCCAACGTTACCGATGTCTTGACCACCGAACGCGAGCGTCTGGCTGTCCTAGTGCAAAAAGACCTGCAGAGTATATTTGACGAATACGATATCGGCATCCGCATCATTACCGTGAAGTTTCAGGACGTCAATCCACCCAAAGAGGTACGCAGCGCATTCAACGAGGTCAACGAAGCTGAACAACAGCGCGAAAGCCTCATTTTCCAGGCACGGGAGCAGTATAACCGTGAAGTTCCCAAAGCGCGCGGTGTGGCCCGCAGTCAAATTTTAGAAGCACAAGGCTACGCCCTTGAACGCATCAATAAATCTGAAGGTGAATCACAACGCTTCAAGGCACTGCTGACAGAATATAAAAAGGCGCCCGACGTCACCCGCAAACGCCTGTATTTGGAGCGGATGGAACAAATCCTGCCGGAAATAAAAGAACTGTATCTGATCGATAAAGATGGAGCTGGAATTATGCCCCTATTACCTCTGGGTAACAAAGCAATGGACAATGGAGGCAGCCGATGAAAAAACTGATTCTTCCAATAATTATACTACTGGCGCTTGCGCTTAACTCCTTCTTTATTATCAACGAAGCACAACAGGCGATAGTAACCCAGTTCGGTAAACCTGTGGGTGGCGTACGTTACGCCGGCATCCACTTCAAGATGCCATTCATACAAAAGGTCCATACCTTCTCCAACCGGATTCTCAATTGGGACGCTGACCCGAATCAGATACCCACGAGCGATAAAAAATATATCTGGGTGGACACCACCGCGCGCTGGCGCATACGGAAACCGCTGGTATTCTTCACCACTGTAGCTACAGAACAAAACGCTCGGAGCAGGCTCAACGATATTATTAATTCCGTGGTACGTGATCAGATTTCTGCCCACCGACTTGTAGATGTGGTGCGCAGTGTCGATTATACTGGTGAACTGAGCGTCACCGAGCAGAGATTTGAGCAAAATACAGATGTAGAAGTCACCTCTATTGGCAGAAACAAAATCATGGATTTTGTGTTGGAAAAAGCACGCCAGAATACTCCCGAATACGGCATAGAATTGATCGATGTTAAAATAAAACGTATCAACTACGTAGATCAGGTGCGTCAAAGCGTATACGATCGGATGATTTCTGAGCGTAAAAAGGTTGCGGCCGAATACCGCTCCGAAGGTGAAGGGGAAAAAGCTGACATTCTGGGACAGATGCGTAAGGAGTTGAAATTGATCGAATCTGAAGCATACCAGAAGGCGACTCAGATCAAAGGTGAAGGCGATGCAAAAGCTGCGGCCATTTACGCCGAAGCCTACAACCGTGATCCGGAGTTTTACCGCTTTGTACGCACCTTGGAATCGTACCAACAAACTATCGGGAAAAATAATCGCGCTATCCTGTCCACCAACAGTGAATATTTCAAACTTTTGAACAGCGCGAAGGAATAACAAACAAATCAGATATCGGACTTACGTTCCCCTGGTGCGACCCAGCAGTGGATCGCACCAGGGGGAACACTTCCTCTGCAATAGTAATAAATACTTTGTCTCTTATTTATCTGTTTCCGCTATCTGAGGCATGCCTAGCGCACGCAGCAATCTATCGCAACTACACACTGTGTTACAAACACACATACTCTGCATTCATTCAGACTAATTAAATTTCAAAACAATAGTGCTGATTGCCCCCTACTCAATACCTTTTGCGCATAAAAATGATAAAATCCCCGCACAAAAGAAGCATTGGCACTGTCTTTGAATAAAACATGTGTTGGTTATTTATGTGCACTGAACAAAAACTTACTTTACCCGGAGCAGCATTATGAACATAACCCTTGATGACAAAATAAAGCCAGCCTATCGGGAAGTGCTGAACCGTAATCCTGGTGAAACGGAATTTCACCAGGCAGTGTTGGAGGTTCTTGAATCTCTCGGACCTGTATTGGTAAAACACCCTGAATTTGCCGACCACCGCATCATTGAACGCATCTGTGAACCTGAACGTCAGATCATTTTTCGTGTACCTTGGATGGACGATCAGAACAATGTGCAAATCAATCGTGGCTTTCGCGTGGAATTCAACAGCGCTCTTGGCCCCTATAAAGGCGGACTGCGCTTCCACCCTTCGGTTTATCTGGGCATTATAAAGTTTCTGGGCTTTGAGCAGATCTTTAAAAACGCCCTCACCGGCCTACCCATAGGTGGTGCCAAAGGTGGCTCCGACTTTGATCCTAAAGGTAAGTCCGACAATGAAATTATGCGTTTTTGCCAGAGCTTTATAATAGAGCTCTATCGCCATATTGGTGAGCACACCGACGTCCCCGCTGGTGATATTGGCGTAGGCGGGCGCGAAATCGGCTACATGTTCGGCCAATACAAACGCATCACCAACCGTTGGGAAGCGGGGGTGCTTACCGGCAAAGGACTTGACTGGGGTGGCTCTCTGGTGCGCACCGAAGCCACAGGCTACGGTGCCGCCTTCTTCGTAGAAGAGATGCTCAAGGTACGCAACATGTCCCTCGACGGAAAGAAATGTGTAGTTTCCGGTAGCGGGAACGTGGCTATCTATACCATTGAAAAGATCCATCAACTCGGCGGCAAGGTTGTCGCCTGTTCCGACTCCGGCGGCTTCGTCTACCACGAACAGGGGATCGACGTCGAACTACTTCAGCGCATTAAAGAGGTTGAACGTCGCCGCATCAAAGACTACGCCCCCTACTATCCTGAGGCAAAATACATCGCCAAAGGTAATATTTGGGAGATCCCCTGCGATATTGCCGTTCCATGTGCCACCCAGAACGAAATCAACGGTAGAGACGCCACCATGTTGATTAAAAACGGGTGTATCGCGGTTGGTGAAGGGGCAAACATGCCTACCACTCCCGAAGGTGTCCGCGTATTCCTTGATGCCGGTATCGCCTATGGGCCCGGAAAGGCAACCAACGCCGGCGGCGTCGCCACCAGCGCGCTGGAAATGCAACAGAATGCATGCCGCGACTCTTGGGATTTTGACTACACCGAACAGCGGCTACAGCAAATCATGCGCAAGATCCATAAATTGTGCTATGAGACTGCAGAGCAATACGGCAGCCCCAACAATTACGTGCGCGGTGCCAATATTGCTGGCTTTACCAGGGTTGCCAAAGCCATGGTAGCCTTCGGCTTGATTTAATAACAACTGCATTTAAACGCTACCTATACTAGAATTAAACAGACCCGCCTTTGATGCTGTGGTCTGTTTTTTTATGTAGCGTAAGGATTGCTAAACGTGGTATTTGCGCGCATAAAACAGCGCTATCACATAAAACCTTCCTTGAGCAGAGCAGATATCAGAGCTATAATATGATTCAGCCTAAGTAAGCTGCTGCTCAACACTGAAACGTTACTCAGGCTTGCAGCTTTTCAAGCCAAGGGCGGTGGATAAATACCTACTAAAACGGCGTAGTTCAATATGCCCTACTCGTATCTGTTCACTAATTTACATATATAGCTTAACCAACTAAACACTGCCTGAAGGAGGAAGATTCATGAAAAAAGTTGAAGCAATCATAAAGCCTTTCAAACTCGACGAGGTTAAAGAAGCCCTGAGCGAGATAGGCATTCAAGGGATGACCGTCAGTGAAGTGAAAGGGTTTGGACGGCAGAAAGGTCACACTGAGTTATATCGTGGAGCTGAGTATGTTGTTGATTTTATCCCTAAAATAAAGCTGGAAATAATCGTTTCAGATGATATGGCTGCACAGGTTGTAGATCAGATTGCCGCAACAGCCAAGACCGAAAGGATTGGCGATGGGAAGATTTTTGTAACTCCGGTGGAAGATGTTTTACGCATCCGCACCGGCGAACGTGGGGATAAAGCCCTATAGAACCAGAACTACTCCAAGACACATGTTCACACCCAACCCAACAAAGGAAATATAGACGATGGGAATAAAGGAAGTACTGGAGTTAGCAAAAGAAAAAAACTGTGAATTTGTCGATTATAAGTTTTTGGACTTTGTCGGTAGATGGCAACACTTCACCACTCCAATCTGTGAATTCAGCGAAGATACCTTCGAAGAAGGGCTAGGCTTTGACGGCTCTTGTATCCGTGGCTGGCAACCCATCCATAAGTCCGACATGCTCATTATACCGGACCCAACCACGGCTAAAATAGATCCTTTTATCAAACGCACCACCCTTAGCCTGATCTGCAATATTACGGATCCAATCACGCGTGAGGGCTACACCCGCGATCCACGTTTCATCGCCCAAAAAGCCGAGGCCTACCTAAAATCTACTGGCATCGCCGATACCGCGTACTTTGGCCCAGAACCGGAGTACTTCATTTTTGACGATGTACGTTATGCATCCGAGTCGCATCAATCGTTCTACGCTGTCGATTCAATAGAAGGAATCTGGAATTCCGGCCGTCAGGAGCACCCAAACCTAGGCTATAAGCCCCGCCACAAGGAGGGCTATTTCCCCTGCGCGCCAACCGATTCGATGGTAGATTTGCGCAATGAAATGGTAATAGTTCTGCAGAATGTTGGCCTCCACATCGAATGTGTACACCATGAGGCAGCCACAGGCGGCCAGTGCGAAATCGATATGCGCTTCGATTCCTTGCTGCAGATGGGTGACAACCTGCAGTGGTTCAAATACATCATCAAGAATGTAGCCTTTGCCCACGGCAAAACCGCTACCTTCATGCCCAAGCCACTGTACAACGACAGCGGTTCAGGCATGCACTGCCACCAGTCATTGTGGAAGAATGGCAAAAACTTGTTTGCAGGCGACGGTTACGGCGGCCTCTCCAAGATGGCTATGTACTACATGGGCGGCATTATCAAACACGCCAGAGCGCTCTGCGCCTTCACCAACCCAAGCACCAACTCCTACAAGCGTCTGGTGCCTGGATATGAGGCTCCGGTAAACCTGGCCTACTCCAATAGCAACCGCTCGGCCTCTTTGCGCATCCCGGTAACGAACAGCGAAAAAGGCAAACGCATTGAATACAGAACCCCGGATCCAGCAGCCAACGGCTACCTGGCCTTTGCCGCCATGCTGATGGCCGGCCTCGACGGCATCGAAAACAAGATCGATCCCGGTCAGCCGCTGGATAAAGATATCTACGGTCTTTCACCGGAAAAACTCAGAGAAATTCCTTCAGTTGCCGGCACCCTCGATGAAGCACTCAACTGCCTGAATGACGATCACGAATTCCTCCTTAAAGGAGATGTATTCACCGAGGACGTCATCGATATGTGGATCAGCTACAAGAAAGAAGCAGAAGTTGACCCCGTACGCATGCGCCCCTGCCCCGAGGAGTTCGCTCTATACTTCGACTGCTGATACAGGCGGACCAACCACGATGTATAATTCACCAGAGCCTCCGCGGATACTTCCCGGAGGCTCTGGCTAATATTACATTAAACCAGAAGCGGTACCTTGTAGTTTCAAGAGAAACCATCCATGTCATTTGCTTCCTTAGGGCTTTCCGAGCCGTTACTCCGCGCCATCAAAGAAAGTGGCTACAACAAGCCGACGCCAATCCAGCGTAAGTCGATCCCCGCGATTCTCGAAGGCAAAGACCTGATGGCCGCCGCGCAGACCGGCACCGGCAAAACCGCCGGCTTTGTCCTGCCGTTGCTGCAGCGCTTGAGCAACGGCAGCAAAGTAAAGGCGAATCACGTTCGCATTCTGGTACTGACGCCGACCCGAGAACTGGCAGTCCAAGTCGCCCAGAACGTTGACAGCTACAGCAAATATCTTCCGCTTAAAACATGCGTGGTCTACGGCGGGGTGAAGATTAATCCGCAAATGATGAAACTGCGCGGTGGGGTCGACATGCTGGTGGCAACACCTGGCCGGCTGCTCGATCTAGCCAGTCAGAATGCCATCAGGTTTGCCCAACTTGAAACCCTGGTCTTAGATGAAGCGGACCGCATACTCGACATGGGTTTCAGCGATGAGATCGGTAGAATCATGGTCTTGTTGCCGAAACACCGACAAACATTACTTTTTTCGGCAACCTTTTCTGCACAGATCCGTAAACTGACCAAAATCCTGTTGAACAATCCGCTACAGCTCGATATCAGCCCACGAAATTCAACAGCGAGAACTGTTAAGCAATGGGTTATTGAGGTTGATAAGAGCAAAAAAGCAGCGCTGCTCAGTCATCTAATCCGCAACAAAAACTGGGCGCAGATACTAGTTTTTACCAAGACCAAAAAGGCTGCTGACGCATTGGTTCATCACCTGAAAAGCGACAATCTTTCAGCTGGTGCGATCCACGGTGATAAGAGCCAAGGACTCCGCACCCGAGCGCTGGAAGATTTCAAAACCAACAGAACCAGAATCCTGGTCGCTACCGACATTGCCGCCCGTGGTCTCGATATCAATGAACTGCCCCACGTGATCAATTTCGACCTGCCGAAGGTCGCCGAAGACTACATCCACCGTATCGGTCGCACCGGTCGCGCCGGCTTGCAGGGCAAAGGAATTTCACTGGTCAGCGCCGACGAGGTCAAGCTCCTAACCGCCATCGAAGCCCTGATCAAACAAACCCTGGTGCGCGAAGTCGAGACCGGCTTTGTCCCGGTTCACACAGTCCCGCTGACACACCAGACGGAGGCTCGACCAAAGAAATCGAAAAAACTTACGCCGAAACAAAACATCGCAGAGGGACAAACCCTCCGCGGCAGCAAGTCACAGGGCGCAGTCAGTCCAAAAGGCGAAAAACAGACTGTACGAAATCGAAACATTGCCTCAACAAAACCGCGCACACCAGCAAAATCAAAACGGAGCATTGGCCGGAACAACAAGCCAAACGGCTTCCGCTAGGAAGCGTCAATAATATACCAACCGGGCGATTGACAACAGTTTTACGTCGTACGACAAGTATAATCTTATGGCTACGCAAACCGCATGATGCAACTTTGAGCGGTTCACTATTTTCGTTAAAAAACCAGCTTGAGGAAAGGTTCTAAGTATGCTGGATATCGTAAAAAGAATATCGCTTCACCTAGCAACGATCAGTATCACGCTGGCCCTGGTAGCAGGCAGTGCATTCGCTGACAAGCCTGATTGGGCAGGCGGGGTTAAGAACAGCGACGTAAAAGAGCACCGCGTCGAGAAAGAACTCGGTATTCGCGACCGCAATGATAATCAACGCGGAGTTACGGTAACGGTAGGTTTCCATGACAACGATCGACGAGTAATAAACGAATACTACAGCAATGAGAAGCGCAAAGGGAAATGTCCGCCTGGATTAGCGAAGAAAAATAATGGTTGCCAACCGCCCGGACAGGCGAAAAAATGGCAAAAAGGCCAGCCACTTGCGAAGCACACCAAGTACTACAAACTGCCTAAAGAGCTACGCGTTCGCTTGCCGTTGCCTCCTCCCAATCACCGCTATGTCAGAGTTGCCGGCGACATTTTGATGATTGCCACCGGCACAAGCATGGTCGTGGATGCCATCGAAGACATCATGCGTTAAACCAACCGTGTCTCACTGCTGCCCAAATCGGTGACCATCGCGGTCGTAGATCAAGCAGCACACCATCGTAGCGGACTGGACCACATAGTGCAGTCCGCTATAATCCAAGCAATAGGCATCTGGTCAATTATGCGCGAAATCGGACTTACAGTTCTTCTTCTTTCCGTAAGCAACGTGTTCATGACGTTTGCTTGGTATGCTCACTTAAAAGACCTGAGCTCTAAACCTTGGATCGTCGCTGCGCTCTTCAGTTGGGGTATTGCTCTTTTTGAGTACTTACTACAAGTGCCCGCCAATCGCATCGGCTATAGCGCGCTGTCCTTAGGGCAGCTCAAAATTCTCCAAGAGGTTATTACGCTGTCCGTGTTTGTCCCTTTCGCTTTTTTCTACATGAAAGAGCCACTCAAACTGGATTATCTGTGGGCTGCCCTTTGCATTTGCGGTGCTGTGTTCTTCATTTTTCGTAGCAAATGGGGCGGCTGCTAACCCTACTCCCTGCCCTTCTCGTAAGAAACCCAGTCATCCCCCGCCGCCAATAAATAACCTTATATTGAACATCAATTTTTTACTTTTCTTGAAAGCCGTCAGGGCTAGCATAGAATGTATATGCTAATCTATTTGCATTCCGTTATCTTCGTGACAGAATTAAGCGAAGAGCCAAGCGAGACGCTGTACAACGATTTCATTTGGGCGTTTATCTTGTTTTTTATTCCGCCTGAGCCCAATGGAGCCATTGATGGCCAACTTCCCCCTACCTGACAATCCTCACGCCTTGGCGGTCCTTGGCCTTGCGCTACTGGCGTTGCTGCTTTTCACCCGAGAAAAACTACCTCTGGAAACATCGAGTTTATTCATCCTGGTCGCTCTTTCTGTCGGGTTTGAGCTGTTCCCTTTTCAGGTGGATGGCAAGGTTTTACATGCGGTTGATTTCTTTCAGGGGTTTGGACATGAAGCGCTGGTTGCGGTCTGCGCTCTGATGGTCGCAAGTCAGGGAATTGTACGGACGGGTGGACTGGAACCCATTGGCCGAGGGTTGTCTCGGTTATGGAAAAGCAGCCCAAGTGTTTCTCTGCTGGTCACGCTGCTAATCGGGGCCTTTATCAGTGCCTTTGTCAACAACGTGCCGGTGGTTGTGTTGCTGCTACCAATCCTTATTAGTGTCTCTGCCCGCACCGGGGCCAAATCTTCAGGCGTGCTGATGCCGATGGGCTTTGCAACCCTACTGGGGGGGACCTGTACCACCATCGGAACTTCGACAAATTTACTGGTAGTCTCCGTTGCCGCCGATATGGGCTTACGGCGCATGGAGATGTTTGATTTTCTATTTCCGGCCGCTATTGCCGCTGGGGCCGGGATCGTTTACTTGTGGCTTGTGGTCCCACGAATTATCCCAGAGCGGAAACTGGCTATGGCGGATACTTCACCAAGGGTCTTTTCTGCCCACCTTGCGCTAAAAACAGATAGTGCCAGTGTTGGAAAAACATTGGCAGAAGTGAAGAAAAAAGTAGAAGGTGTTATGAGGATTAGCAGTATCAGACGCGGTCCCGACAACTTCACTGTGCCCCTCCCTAGTGTGGTGCTCAGAGATGGTGACCAGTTGGTTATCCGGGATACTCCCACACGGCTAAAGGAATTTGAACAGGTGCTCGAAGGGGTTCTGTATGCGGATGAATCGTTGGAACGACCTATTGATACCGAGCACCCTCTCATGGCTGAAGATCAACAGGTGGCACAAATCGCCGTCATTCAAGGTTCACGCCTACAGGGGCGAACCCTCAGAGGCCTTCGCGTGGCGGAGCGCTATGGCATCATTGTCCTAGCCATCCACAGAGCGGGGAAATCGTTGCCGACAAGATTAAACCAAAGCAGTGAACTCCGCCTTCAGGCAGGGGATATTTTTTTAGTACAGGGATCACGCACACAAATAGCTGAGCTTAAAAAAGAACAGGACTTCCTGGTACTGGATGCCACCACGGATCTCCCCTACACAAAAAAAGCATCGCTGGCGCTTGGAATCATGCTGGCGATTATCGTTTCTGCCGCTGCTGGTCTGCTACCGATAGCCATCAGCGCGGTCTGCGGTGCTCTGCTTATGATCGTCACTGGATGCTTAAGCTGGCGTGATGCCACCACCGCATTAAGTTCACAGGTTATATTGATCGTCACGGCTAGCTTGGCCCTCGGTTCAGCATTACTGAAAACAGGAGGAGCTGATTATTTGGCACAGCTTTTTCTACACGTTGCCGGTGATGCTTCTCCGGCATTCATGCTCAGCGGCCTGATGCTACTGATGGCTGTGTTGACCAATATTGTCTCCAATAACGCCACTGCCGTCATCGGAACTCCGATCGCGGTCGCCATAGCCATTCAGATGGCACAGCCCACAGAACCTTTTGTACTTGCTGTGTTGTTCGGCGCCAATATGAGCTTTGCCACGCCAATGGCCTACAAAACCAACCTGTTGATTATGAATGCCGGGGAATACACCTTTAATGATTTTTTGCGGGTTGGGATCCCTCTGATTTTAATCCTTTGGGGCACATTATCTTTGGTGTTGCCAAAAATCTATGGCCTCTAGGAGTCTACTTTCCGCAACCATCTGCTAAAGAAGGCAGAAAATGGCGCTAGATTGAAATTGCGTGATCTCCCCCTAAGATATGGACACCTTATTGGGGCGCAACTGCTCTCTTGACAAAAACAGACGTTAACTCCCACAATTGGTACTTGTCTCACGCTGCACCGCACACAACTGACTCGACATAACTGGTTTAAATCAACCCCCGTTTCAGGAGCTTCCATGACCATGCCCGGCCGTGAAATGTTTTTTGCTGTACGACCACGCCTTATCGGGCACTTTTTGGGCCAATTTTTCCTGATTATTGCCGGGTTGAATGTTGTTACGCTGGGAGTCGCGCTATTTACGGCCTCATGGCAGATCTCTCTGAGCTATCTGCTGATCATTATCGCGCTGGTGCTGGCTTGGCTGGGATTACGGCGAATCTCGGTCAGCGTACGCATCCAGAGAAATGAAACCATGGTGTTGGTGGCGCTGGTGTTTTTGGTCGTGCCATTCATTATGACCATTCCGCTGGTGGTCGCCGGCACTCCGTTCATGGATGCGCTGTTTGAAACCATCTCAGCGGTCACCACTACCGGGCTCAGCACCCTGCCCGGGCTGGAGGGCCAACCGCTAATTTTCAGTTTTTCTCGTGCCTGGATGCAATGGTATGGCGGTTTGGGCATCGTGGTGTTTTCACTGGCACTGGTGATTCGCCCCGGGCAGTCGGCTCTGGGGCTGGCCGGACCTGATGAGCCGGATGACCTGGTCGGCGGCACTCGTGCCCATGCCAGGCGGGTGCTGAAGGTCTATAGCCTGATTACTTTGGCGGGAATCATCCTCTGGCTGCTACTAGGTGGTTCCATGCGTAACGCGGTGCTTTACACCCTTTCTGCCGTCTCCACCGGAGGCTTTGCCCCGACATCCGGAAGCTTTGCCGACCTAACTCACGTACGACTGGCTTGGGTTGCGACCCTCACTACCCTAGCCGGAGCGCTTCCACTGGTATTATATCATCAAGTATGGCGCGAGGGTCTACGCCCTCTGCTGGAAAACCTCGAAATACGCCTGTTGCTTATGCTCGTCTTTAGTTTTACCGCACTGATGAGCCTTGCACTATGGAGTCATGGCTATACATGGAGTGCAGCCTTCCACCATGCTTCTCTTATGGTGTGCTCGGCGCAAACCACTGCCGGATTTTCCAGCCTTGATGCTGGTAGCTTGGATAATGCCTCCAAACTACTCTTAATCTTTTCTATGGGCATCGGCGGTGGGGTCGGCTCCACCGCGGGGGGGGTTAAACTCCTGCGTCTGTTAGTGCTCATCGGCCTTATCCGCCACTTTGTGCGCACCATGTGCGTGCCACCCAACACCGTTATCCGGCAAAAACTCGGCAAGCGATTCATCGAGCCCGACGAGGTCAGAGACGCTCTCATGCTCATACTGCTGTTCGTAGGAGTGATCGTGCTATCTTGGCTACCATTTGTCGCCTATGGGTACGCTCCACTGGATGCGCTGTTTGAAGTAGTTTCGGCCACCGCTACCGTGGGAATGTCTACCGGCATTGCCACACAACAATTGCCTGTTGTGCTTAAAAGTGTGTTATGTGTGGACATGTTTTTAGGCCGACTTGAATGTGTCGCTTGGCTGGTTTTCTTTTATCACCGCACTTGGATCGGTAGAAAGAGAGATATCTGATGAGAATTGTGTTTGTCGGTGCAGGAGAACTCACGGTGGAAACTGCCACTCTGCTCATCAGTCGCGGCCATGAGGTGGTGATTATTGAAGAGGACAAGGAACGGATCAAAACTCTCAGTGAGACCCTCGACTGCAGTTTTCTGCATGGAGATGGCAGCCGCCCTAACATTCTTCAAGATGCCGGGCCAGAGCACGCTGACTACTTGTTCTGCCTGACAGAAAACGACCAGTACAACATTATTGCTGCCTTGGTAGGACGCTCTCTTGGATATGGTTATGTCGTGGTACAGATCCATGATATCGATTATCTCAATATCTGCCGCGAACTAGATCTCGAACACACTGTCACTCCGTCCAAAACCATCAGCCGTTACTTGGCTGATACGGTCGCTGGAGTGGATGTCCTCGAGCTCTCCTCACGCATCAAGTACGAGGCCCGCTTCATCACAGTAAAGATCACCGCCAGCACCAAAGGCAAAGTCTCCAGCTTTGATCTGCCCAAAGAAGCGCGTATAATTGGAATTTACCGTGACAACGAGTTTCTAACCCCCGAACCAGACACAAATTTACAAGAAAACGACGAAGCGCTTATTTTAACCCACAGCAAGCACCTAGCCGAATTAACTGAACGCTTTGCCTTGAAAAAGGAATAGAGGGAATCGAACTGAAAAAAACCGACTGAAAGAAACCATAGAATGAGTAAAAAGAAACACATGCACTTTCGCCACAAACTTTTGCTCCTGCTGCTGGGCGTCAGCTTGGTCCCGCTGTTGCTCAACGGAGCGCTGTATCAAAATACACTGCGAAAAATAAGCGCAAAATTAACCACCGAAACCAGAGACACCTTACAGGAACACGCAATTGAGCAGTTACACTCGCTGGTTCACTATCAATCGCTGCTGCTACGCAGAGATCGTGCTTTTATTCTACAGACAGTCAATGCACAAACCCGCGAGATAGAAGATATCCTGGCGCAAAGAAGCACCCCCACAGATTCTGAGCTGATCCCAGCCTACCTTTCTACTCAGCAGACAAATCCAGAATATTTCATCTGGCACGCAACTTTTCTGAACTCAGGACTTGAATCAACTTTCCCTCCAAGGGCGCTAACACCAGCACAGAAGCTCGATCTGGAGATAAACAAAAAACTACAGAGCAACAACTGGCAACTAAAAGTGGTCAAAGCACGCCTGCAGATCACCGTATATAGCCCCGTCCGTTTCCCAGATGGAACTTTTGCCGGAATCACGGCCATAAATTTTGATCAGCAGCAGTTTTTTAAAGGCTGGCGGCTCCCGCAGCCTTGGGATGAATATGGTAGATTATTTGTCGTGTCTATCGATGAAAAAACGCCTGCGCGCCCTTTTCCACTAAGTGTCCACCTGGAAATACTTAACCAGAAGGCTCAGCAGCAAGAAGATATAAATCCACAACAGATGTTTGATGCTGCTGTAGTGAATTCAGCGCGTGAGAAACTCATTCAGGCGTTGGAAGAAAAAGCTTCAGGGGTTTTTACCCTTGAATTCGACGGCAAAGAGTCAACCTGGATTTATGCCGGCGTAGAAAAAACAAAACCTTTCCCGCTGGTTATCATCCCCAACGCTCAAATCAATTTACCCGCCAATCAGGCCGCCACCTTCGTTGAGGAGCAATTTACCGGTGCGTTAAAAAAGACCGCTTTGCTCACTTTTGGAGTTTTGCTGTGTGTGATCATTATAGGCATGCTCCGCGCCAGAGCCGTTACAAGACCAATTGCTGCGCTGGTTCTGGCGGCTAAGCGTCTGGCGGACGAAGATTTTACTACCAAGGTTGTTATCAGCAGCAAGGACGAATTTGAAGAATTGGGACGCGCCTTCAACCGTATTGGGCCACATCTTCAAGAACGTCAGGAGATTAAGCGGGCCCTGTCCGCCGCCAAGGAAATCCAACAACTGATACTGCCGGAAGAAACACCCGCAATAGAAGGTTTTGATCTGTGGGGCCGTCTCGACTATTGCGATGAAGTCGGAGGAGACTATTACGACTTCATTGAAACACCCACGGGGAAATGGTGTTTGCTTATCGGTGATGTAATGGGGCATGGAGTTGGAGCTGCTTTGCTTATGACTTCTGTTGCGGGGATTCTGCAGGCGACTATTGCCAATGGAGAGGAGGATCTGGAAACACTTTTTACTCAGCTGAACACCTTCCTCAACAAAAATGGCGAAGATACCAGATTCATGACACTCTTCGCTGCCAGACTTGATCCTGACACCCGCTCATTACATTGGTTATCCGCAGGGCATGGCCCCGTTTATCTTTACCGTGCCGAATCAAAAAACGTGGTGGATTTACCCCCCACCACCATACCTCTGGGAATTCTGAAGGCTGTAGAATTCAAACCCGTATATCAAGAGACTCTGCAAAAAGGCGATATCCTATTTATCGGCACAGACGGAATCTGGGAAGCCACCAATTCAGCAGGTGAGATGTTTGGCTCAAAACATGTTTTGCATATCCTGGAAAATGCAGCCAAAGATACGGCTGCAGAAATTGCCATTAAAACGTTTCATGCCTTGGATGCGTTTGGAGGTGCGGCCCCCCAAAGAGACGACAGAACGTTGGTCGTTCTAAAGGCAGGCTAAAAACTGAGCCTGTAAAGAATTTTGAAAAAGCAGTTAACCATGATTAGACATACGTGGATCCATTCTTATATATCCTGAATTCAATTCGAGCAAAATAAACCATAAATGGCCGATATCCTTGGGCATTGCAAGCCTAACCATTAGCTCAGAAAATTGCACGGAACAAAGGCACCTGGAGATTGCACTCAGAGGCAGAAAACAACCATTCTCCCATGATTGATTATCGACAAGATGATGTTATCTTTTTACTGTAGCAAACAAAATGCATCCGATATTTTTGCAGTAAGTATATGGAACAAGAAACCTCATGAATTAAGTATCAACTCCAGATGTCGCTCTTCTTTTTAACGCAAGAATTCCCCCTGAAGAGGTGTGCAATGCTCGAATCATTATGGCTTAAAGAGAACAAGTCGCCCGGATTTACTTCAACAAAGCGTAAAGCAGACGTAATCGTTATCGGCGCAGGACTGACTGGACTTACCACTGCCTGGCGCCTCTGCCAAGAAGGTCTGGATGTAATTGTGCTGGAGGCGTCTGAGGTCGGAAGCGGTACCTCAGGGCATACCACGGGAAAAATAACCAGCCAGCATCGTTGCATTTACGATTATCTTATTAAGGAGGTTGGTGAAGAAAAGGCCAGCCTATATGCGCAGGCCAATCAGTGGGCTGTCGGGGAATATCGACAATTAATCAACAACGAAAATATAGTCTGTAATCTACAAGAGCAAAAAGCACATGTTTATACCCACGAAGAAAAAAACGCGGAGGTACTGGAACGAGAACATGCTGCAGCAGTAAAGATCGGACTTCCTAGCTCTCTTGAAAGCATGCCTTTTAGCAGTAACAAGGTTATGACTTTCAGCGGGCAGGCGCAATTTAATCCACAGCAGTTTTTGCTCGGACTTGCCACAAAAATCATTGAGCATGGTGGCACTATAATTGAGCATACCCGGGTAACCAAGGTGGAGGAAAAATCCTTATGCGCGGTATATGCCGAAAATGAGCTCTTTGAGTCCGGTTCAGTAGTCTATGCTACGTTGTTCCCAATACTTGATCACTCTTTTTTTGCATTAAGACTTCGACCGGTCATGCACCACGGTATGGCTTTCTCAGTGAAAGAGCAGAAGTTCGAGGGAATGTTTATCGGGGTAGACGACATTTCCTATCGCTATTATGGAAATATCCTTATCGTCGTTGGCGGTCTGCATTCATATGGCGACGGCACCAATCCCTATGAAACTCTCGAACGAACCGTGCGAAAAAGATTTTGTGTCGACACCGAACTCGCCCGTTGGTTAGCCCATGACCAACAGAGCCCAGACAGAATTCCCTTTATCGGGGCCTACGATCCGCTTACGAAAAAACAATACACCGCAACGGGATTTGATGCATGGGGCATAACCCATGCAATGGTAGCGGCAAGGATTATTACCGATAAAATAGTTGCTAGAGAAAACCCATGGGAGGAGTTATATACGCCATGGCGTACCGGTAAAACCCTTTCGATGGCTGCTAAAAAAGCTAAAGATACGTTCACTAGTTTAATTAAAGGGAAACACCTCTGTTCTCATATGGGATGTGGTTTGGTATACAACGCGTATGATGAAACTTATGACTGCCCATGTCACGGGTCGCGTTTTGACCTGGAAGGCAATATCCTTTGGGGTCCTGCGGTAAAAAAAGTCTCAGCTATCAAGAAACCTGAGTGAACGGAATCAAGCGACTCTTGTCAGGGCGCTGTACCTAGCCAGTATCAGCGCCCTACCTACCCTTCAAGTTACGACGTTGAAACCTCAATACAATAACGGCAAATCTTTCATTGCTTCATGCTGCTCACTTGCGAAAATGTATTGCTCAACCTGTAGATAACGGAAAATCTTTTTAGCAGGAAGAATTGATCCTGTTTCGAGAATGAAAATAAAGTCCTTCAATAGACTATGGTGAGCGTCAAGAATAACAACCATACTGTCGATAATTTCTTCTGCTTGTTGGTTGTCCAGCGTTTTATAGTTTTTCTTGTAGTATGAAAGCAACCCTGAACGTTGCATATTAATCTCAAAAAGTTTTTCTTGGTATTCTTTATAAACTGGCCAAAACTTTTCTGCTTCTTCCGCAGTGAAGAACATGTTTTCTACCACAACTAATCTTTTCTGATCGAGTATAATGTTTCTTCTTAGATCAGCAGCATCTTCCGCTATAGCTAAAAAAGGTACAATTAAGAAAATAGCGACTAACAAAATTGTTT
>Ga0265295_1001565_pt1 | contig 39872 bp, 37 predicted proteins | sample Munlansysbiofilm_FD_192503 | JGI IMG/M metagenome (GOLD analysis project Ga0265295, IMG submission 192503) | Leachate microbial communities from a municipal landfill in Southern Ontario, Canada - Methane capture system biofilm | ecosystem: Engineered > Solid waste > Landfill > Unclassified ... | reverse complement strand
CTGGGATTGCCGGTGGTGAAGGAAATCGTGGCGGACAGCGCCGGAAAATTGTCGGTGTCCAGCCAGCCGGGCCGGGGCACACGGTTTACCCTGTCGTTTCCGGTGCGGGATTGATGTTGGAAATCTTGAAACTGGAAACTGGAAACTCGAAACTGGAAACTCGAAACTTGATGCTTCCGGCAGTCGCCCGCCCTCCACTCCAACATGAACCCCGGGCCGGGGCCCATGGTTACGGCCTCTGAAAACCGGCGTCGCCGAATCAAACGCCGGCCCCGTTCCACTTCTTAGTGACTAAAATTACGAGGGGCTAAAGAAGTGACTAAAATTACGAGTAACAAAAAAAAATAGTGACTAAAATTACGAGTGACTAAAGTGACTAAAGTGGTGGTGTCGCTGCGCTCCGGCTTTTTATATAACTGCCAGAATTCCTTCACTTTAGCTCACTTTAGTCACTTTAGCTCACTTGTCACTTTTTTTTAGTGACTAAAATTACGAGTAACAAAAAAAATAGTGACTAAAATTACGAGTGACTAAAGTGACTAAAGTGGTGGCGTCGCTGCGCTCCGGCTTTTTATATAACTGGTAGAATTCCTTCACTTTAGCTCACTTTAGTCACTTTAGCTCACTTGTCACTTTTTTTTAGTGACTAAAGTTACGAGTGACTAAAGTGACTAAAGTGGTGGCGTCGCTGCGCTCCGGTTTTTATATAACTGCCAGGATTCATTAACTTTAGCTCACTTTAGTCACTTTAGTCACTTTAGCTCACTTTAGCTCACTAAAAAAGTGACGAAGCCCCCGACTTTGACGGGACCCTGATGACCACCCCCCCATCCCTGGCGCCGGTGGCAAATCCATGGTATGGGGCGGAATACATTCTGAAAAAGGTCCCACCCAGGCATTCACCCAGGTTTTTGAAATTTTCGGATTTCGGATTCGCCCATGACCGCATCCCCCCATATCCTCATCGTGGACGACGCTTTTGACACTCGCGAAGTGCTGCGGCGCAATCTGGAAGACCGTGGTTACCGCACCAGCACCGCCGACTCCGCCGAGGCGGCCCTGCGCGTGCTGGATACCGAACCGGTGCAGTTGGTCATCACCGATATCCGCATGCCCGGTCCCAGCGGCCTGGACCTGCTGCGCCATGTCCGCGACAACTTCAGCAGCGTGCGGGTGGTGGTGATCACCGGTTACCCGCGCTACGACGAAGCGATCCAGGCGATGAAAATCGGCGCCGAGGAGTATCTCATCAAACCGTTCACCGATGACGAGCTCTTCAACGCGGTGGAAGCGGCTTTCGCCAAGCAGCGACTACAGTCCGAAAAGCCCGCCGCCACCGTGCCCCACGCCAGGTACGGACTCATCGGCGAAAGTCCCGCCATGCGGAATCTGTTTGCCGCCATCAGCCGCGCCGCCGCCACCGACGCCACCGTCCTGGTTCAGGGGGAAAGCGGCACCGGCAAGGAACTGGTCGCCCGGGCGATCCACTACGAGAGCCGCCGGGCCGCCGCGCCCTTCGTGGCGGTCAACTGCGGGGCCATTCCCGAAACGCTCCTGGAAAGCGAACTCTTCGGTCACCTGAAGGGCTCTTTTACCGGGGCCCTCTCCACCCGGGCCGGCTTCTTCCAGACCGCCGACACCGGCACCATCCTCCTGGACGAAATTGCCGAAGCGCCGCCGGCCATGCAGGTCAAGCTCCTGCGCGTCCTCCAGGAAAAGGCGATCTTCATGGTGGGGGCCACCCGCCCCACCCATGTCGACGTGCGCATCATGGCCGCCACCAACAAGGACCTGGAAGCCTTGACCCGCAAAGGTCACTTCCGCGATGATCTCTTCTATCGGCTCAACGTCATCCGCATCAACGTTCCGCCACTAACGGCCAGGGGCGACGATATCGTTCTGCTGATCCGCCACTTCATCCAACGGTTCGCCCAGGAAAACGGCCAATCGGCACCGGGGATCTCGGATCGGGCCCTGGCACTGCTGCGGGGCTATCACTGGCCGGGAAACGTCCGCGAGCTGGAAAACATCATCATGCGCATTCTGGCCATGAGTCCGGGCCCGGTTATCGAAGCCCCGGACCTGCCCCAGTTGATGCGCTACAGCGTTTCGCCGACCGCCCAACGCCTCGATCGGCCGTTGAAGGCGGTGGAAACCGAATACATCCAGGCCGTCCTGGAAAACGTCGGCGGCAACAAAAGCCGGGCGGCACGAATTCTCGGCATCACCCGGCGTACCTTGCGGGACAAGTTGGCCAAAGGGACAACGGCGACGGATGATTAAAAGCGCCGGTTGGTTTCTTCCCGCTGGATCAATTTGAACCATCTCGCCTGGCTTATTTTCCGTCATCGCGTTCTGGGAATTTCGCTTCAAATACCGGTTGTTTTACTTTCTATATTTCATTATTAACTTTTAATATTAAGCACTTATAAAGCCTTAGCCCAATCGGCTTGAACTCATCTCCGCTCCTGGCACGTCCTCTGCAGCACGTCCTCTGCAAAGAAATTTGTCGATTGGTTATGGAACCGACAAATCGGCGCAAGACGTCGAATTCAGATCCACGGGCGACAGACACAGTGCCGCCGCCACAGGAGGGACCCATGAACAAAGCCACCGCCCGCGTCGAGCCCCCTTCCGCGATTGATTGGGACCAGGGGCTGTGTACCACCTGTATCCACCGGGAAACCTGCCACCTGCGATCACGCAGCAACGCACCGGTGGTCTTCTGCGAAGAATTCACCCCGGTAAAACCCGACGCCCGGACGCCGGCGGCAGGCGTCGGCCCTCGTCTCCGCCCGGTTCCGCCCCCGTCGTCCGAGCGGCCGTCGGAATGGATCGGCCTGTGTAAAAATTGCGCCAACCGTCACCACTGCACCCTGCGCAAACCCCTCGGGGGGGTCTGGCACTGCGAAGAATTCGCCTGAAGGAGGTTCTCAGTGGAAGTTTTTTACCGCACGCTCCAACAGCATGTGACCAACCGCTACGCCGAGGTGCCGGAAAACCTCACCTGGCTGGCCCGGCACATGCCCAGGTACTTCACCATCACCATGGGGCCGGAAACCGAGGCCCTGGCCCGACTCGCCCTGCACCTGTCCGCCATCAAGGACCAGAACAGTCTGGTGCTGCTGGACCGGGCCGGTAAACTGATTCTGGCCCGCTGCGACCGTGCCGGCTCCCTCTACGAAACCCTACAAGCCCTCGGCGAACGGGAGGTGGTCTACTCGGAGATCATCCACTCCAACGCCCCGCTCCCCGGCACCGACACACCGCTGGAAATTCAGCGTTTCGATTTCCAGTCACCCGAGGCCACCCCGCCCCCCCCGCCCGCCGCTTCAACCCTGTCGCCGCAAATCCGCGGCGCCGTCGTCGAGGCCCTGGCCCGGGACTACGCGGACTTTCCCGTGGCGGAGGTGGATGCGCACCTCCTCGACCTCTGGCGCCAGAAACCGGATTACGTGGAGATCTCCCCCCCCGAACGCATCGCCCGGATCCTCTGGGTGCTGCACCAGACCAGCCGGCGCAGCGGCTTCTTCTTCGACGTGCAACCGGTGCCCGCCGCCGGCCAGGACGGCGAATGGCGCGTGGTCTTCGGCGTCGCCCAGCCGCCGAGGCGTCAGTTTCTGCTTCAGATCCTGGAGGTTTTCCGCCGCCTCGACCTCGGGGTGCGCCGATCCTACAGTCTCACCCTGTCGCTGGGGGACGGCCCGGTTTTCATCGGCAATTTTTACATCCGGGCCCACGACCGCAGTGCCATCGATGCCAGCTCGGCCATCTACCACCAACTGCAAACCGAGCTCTACAACACCCAGATTCTGGCCATCGAAAGCTTCGCCTACCGCAATTTCGTCGGGGCCGGCGCCATGACCGGTCCCGACGCCAGCCTGGCCGAAGCCATGGTGGCCTTTTGCCACACCAACTTGAGTCACGGCGATCCGGACCGCTTCGACCTGGAAACGGTGCGGGGGTGCTTCGAATCCCATCCGGACATCCTGGCGATGCTCATCGCCCTGTTCCGCCTGCGCTTCGATCCCGGGATCACCGACCGCCAGGCGTCTTACCAGGACGCCCTGGCCGCCGCCGAGGCCACCGTGGCCAATTACAACACCGGGCAACGCTACCTGGACGAGATCCGTCGGGTGGTCTTCGATACAGCCTTGAAGATGGTACGCCACTGCCTCAAGTCCAATTTCTTCGTCCCGGAAAAGCACGCGCTGGCCTTCCGTCTCGATCCGGCCTACCTGGGGGAACTGGCACCGGAGCTGCGCCGCGACCTGCCCCAGGCCACGCCCTTTCGCATCACCTTCTTCTTCGGGCGTCATGGCTTCGGCTACCACATCGGCTTTTCGGACATCGCCCGGGGCGGTTGGCGCACCGTGCTGTGCCGCAGCGGCGACGAGTGGATCAGCACGAGCAACACCCTGTTTCGCGAAGTCTTCGTCCTGGCCCACACCCAGCACCTCAAGAACAAGGACATTTACGAGGGCGGCAGCAAGATGACCGCCATCTGCGATGTGCGGGATCTGGCCGACGCCAGGGAGGTCACCCGGCGATTGCACAAGTTCCAGTACGGGCTCATCAACGCCTTTCTGGACATTTTCGTCACCGACGCCGGCGTGAGCCACCATCCGGCGGTGGTGGACTACCACCGCGAAGAAGAGCCCATCGAGCTGGGCCCGGATGAGAACATGCACGACGAGATGATCGAGACCATCGCCCGCCTGGCCGTGGAACGCGGCTACGTCCTGGGCGCCGGCATCATCTCCAGCAAGCGGGTGGGCATCAACCACAAGGCCTACGGCGTCACCAGCCGGGGGGTGATCCAGACCGCCGAAATCGCCCTGCGCCAGGTGGGCATCGACATGACCCGGAACCCCTTTGCGGTGAAGATGACCGGCGGCCCCTTCGGCGACGTGGCCGGCAACAGCCTCCGGTTGCTGCTGGACCGCTGCCCCGGGGTGCGCATCCTCGCCCTGGTGGACGGGACCGCGGGATTCTTCGACCCCCTGGGAGCGGACCATGGGGAGCTGGATCGCATCGTGCTCAAGGGGGATCTGGACCAATTCGATCCCCAGCGGCTCCATCCGGGGGGCTTCATCGTCTTTCGCAACCAGCAGCGCCGGGAAGCGATGCGCCAGTTGCACCGCAAGCTGACCCGCACCGAAACGGGGATCGACGAGCAGTGGATCACCGCCGATGCCTTTTTCAACGAGACCAACCGGCTGGTTTTCGAGACCACCGCCGATCTGTTTCTACCCTGCGGCGGGCGGCCGGAGACCATCGACGCCACCAACTGGTCCCGTTACTTCACCGCCGATGACACGCCCAGCGCCCGGGTGATCGTGGAGGGGGCCAACTCGTTCATTTCCCCCGAGGCCCGCAACGCCCTCCAGGACCGCGGGGTGATCCTGATCCGCGACGCCTCGGCCAACAAGTGCGGCGTGATCTGCTCCTCCTACGAGATCATCGCCAACCTGTTGTTGTCCGACGAGGAGTTTCTCGCCGATAAGGAAGCCTATGTCCACGACGTGCTCGCGATTCTCACCCGGCGCGCCCGGGACGAAGCGGAGCTGATCTTCACGCGCCACCGCCAGGCCGAAGGGCGTCAACGCTTTACGGAGATCAGCGTCGAGATCAGTCAGGAAATCAATCAGTGGTACGCCCGCCTGTTCGCCTTCTTCCAGGCCCACCCGACCCTGGCCGATGAGCCCGAGTTCCGACGGGTCCTTCTGGCGCACCTGCCCGCCTTCATTGAACGTCACGAGGTCTTTCAAAACCGTCCCCATCGCCTGCCGGAAAAGATCAAGTGGGCCATCTTGGCGGTGGAGATCGCCACCCGCATCGTCTACCGCGGCGGATGGGAACAGGACTTCGAAAACCGGCTGCGCAGCTACGTCAAGGCGAGCGCCGGCCAAGCCGACGGCGCCTGACATGCCGTCGGTCCCCTCTGCACCCGGTTCGAGGCCGCTCTCGAACCGGACTGCACCCCGGATCGCTTCGGGCGCCCGAAACTCCTCGTCCGAAGCGATCCGGGAACCGGCCGTGAGCGCCCTGGCCGAACGGATCAAGGAGCTCAACTGTCTCTACGGCATCTCCAACCTCTTTGAAACCGAAGGGGTATCACTGCCCTGGATCATGCAGCGGGCCGTGGATCTGATCCCCGCCGCCTGGCAGTATCCGGCAAATGCCTGCGCGCGCATCGACATCGACGGGCAGGCGTACGCAACGGCCAACTTCCGCCAAACCCCATGGTTTCAAACCAGCGAAATCGTGGTCAACGGACAACGGGCGGGTAGCGTTTCCGTTCACTACCTCGAACCGCCTCGCCATGCCGAGGACCCGTTTTTCCTCGAGGAGGAACAGCGGCTGCTCAACGCCATCGGCGAACGCCTCGGCAAGGTGCTGTGGCTCAAGCGGGCCGAAGAGGCGCTGAGGGAAAGCGAGGAATGCTACCGCGTCCTCACCGAACAGATCACCGAAGGCGTGGCCCTGGTCCAGGACCATCGGTTCTGTTACGTCAACCCCGCCTTCTGTCGCATCTTCGGCCTTTCTTCCCCGGCGGCCCTGGCGGGCTGTCCCATCCACCGGCCCGGTACCGGTGACGACGATCCCATCGTCCGCAGTTACGCGGCGCTGGACCGAAGGGACGCCGCCGGCCCCATCACCGAAGTTCACCCCATCGCCTGTGACGGCGCCTCCCGCTGGATCCAGGTCTGCCACAACCCCATCCGCTACAAGGGCCAGCCGGCGCTGCTGTCCACCTTTCGGGATGTCACCGATCTGAAGGAACAGCAGATGGACGCCGAGCGCCGGGCCGACTGCCTCGGGCGTGAAAACCGGGTCCTGCGCTCATCTTTGCGGGAACGCTACCGGCTCGGTGACATCATCGGCCGCTGCGAGTCGATGCAGACGGTCTATGAGACGATCCTCAAGGCCGCCGCCACCGACGCCAGCGTGGCCATCTACGGCGAATCGGGCACCGGCAAGGAACTGGCGGCCCGGGCCATCCACGCCCACAGCCCCCGCAAATCCCAGCGATTCGTGGCGGTGAACTGCGGCGCGGTCCAGGAATCGCTCTTCGAACGGGAATTCTTCGGCCACCGCAAGGGGGCCTTTTCCGGCGCCCACGCCGATGCCCCCGGTTACCTCGACTTGGCCGCGGGGGGGACACTGTTTCTCGACGAAATCGGCGAGCTGACCCTCAACATGCAGGTCAAACTTCTCCGGGCCATCGAAGGCGGCGGCTACTGCCCGGTGGGGAGCACCGAGCCCCGGGTGAAGGATTTCCGCCTCATCTCCGCCGCCAACACGCCTCTGAAGGAACGTGTCGCCAGCGGCGCCATGCGCGAAGATTTCTTCTACCGCGTCCAGGTTCTCCGGATCTGCCTGCCCCCCCTGCGCGACCGGCGCCAGGACATCCCGCTGCTGGTGGATCATTTCCTGCGCCAGATGACCCCCGGCGTCGGCGCGGTGCGGGTTCCCGGCCGGATCATGGACCTGCTCATGGACCATGACTGGCCCGGCAACGTCCGCGAGCTGCGCAATGTGCTTCAACGCTACGCCACCCTGGGGCACCTGGAATTCTTCAACACCGACTCCCCGCCGGTGGCTTCCCCTTCCGACGACACCCCCCTCGATCTGCCCCGGGCCATTCAACGTCTGGAACAGACGATGATCGCTCGTGCATTGTCCCACGCCGGCGGCAACCGGACCCGGGCCGCCGCGTTGTTGGGAATTTCCCGCCGGGCGCTGTTTCGAAAACTGGCAACCGAAACAGTGCCAATATCGCCCATTTCGGGCGAAGAGGCCCAACACGATAAATTCGATTAGTTTCCAAATTGTTATGCTATTTTCCCCATCAATAAAACGGGCGTTATCGCCCGCCTACCATTTTTGCGCTTCTTTTCAATTCAAACATTTTCATCATTTATTTTAACAACTTACTTTTTTATCCAGTCCTTGGCACCCCAATTGCTCTGATAAGGAGCGGAACGGTTCGATGCGCTCTGGCATCATTGATCACCACCGGGCGCCTCGACCCGGTTCATCCAACGGGAAACGGGAGGATTCATTGATGACGCTGATTCGCAACAAGACATCCGGCAAGTATTTCATCGTCCTTGAGGGCGAGGATGCCTCGGAGGGCCATCTGCTGCTGATCACCCCTGAAGGACGGGTCAAGCGACTGGAAAGTCGGCTCTTCGAAGGCCCCGTAACCGTCGATCCTCGCGCCCCCGCCTGGGTGAAGCGGCTCAGTGCCGCACAATTGGCAAAGTACGAAGAGTATCTCAACACCCTCAGCCCGCGCAGCTAGGGGCATCCCTGCGCCGCGGAAAGGAGAAGACCCCGTTGACACCAGATCCCTTCGGCAATCTTCGTGACTGGGGACCGGTTCTGAGCATCCTGGAAGAGCTGGCCCAAAACGGACACCTGGACGAGTGCCAGGACGGCTTGGTGCGCATCCTGCGCTATCCGGGCAACTGGCGCCTGCGCGAGGAAGCCCTGAAGCACATTCCGCACATCGCCAGCCCGACCCGACCGCTACTGGAGCAGGTGCTGCACATCGTGGCCGATGACAACCTTTACTTCGAGGTGCGCATCCTGGCCGCTCGCGCCCTGGTTTCCCTTCTCGAGCAGCACCGGCGACGCCCCTCCCCCCAGTTTGCCATCGACGAGCTTCCCGTGGCGGAAACTCTCCGGCGCCTCACCAGCGTCCCTCAACCGCCGCACTTCCAGCAGGCCCTGGAGGCCTGTTTGAACGCCCAGGCGCAGTAACCGGCGACAAACCTCCGGGAACGCCGGACCGGCGCCCCCTCATCAAGGCTTCCAAACCAGAAAGGACGGAACCCATGATCATCGCAGTGCCCAAGGAAATCATGACGGACGAACGGCGGGTGGCGGCAACGCCTGAAACGGTGGCCAAATACATCAAGCTCGGTTTTACGGTGAAGGTGGAGGCCGGGGCCGGGCGGGGGGCATTTCACAGCGATGAGGCCTATGCCAAGGCCGGCGCAACCATCGAAACCGACGTGGGCCGCCTCTGGGGGGAAGCAGACCTCGTGTTGAAGGTCAAGGAACCGATTTTCAACGGCGCCCTGCAGCAGGACGAAGCCGATCTGATCCGGTCCGGCGCCACCCTGATCACCTTTCTGCATCCGGCCACGCCCAGCAACCACGCCATGGTCGAAAAGCTGCGTTCCCGCAACATCACGGCCCTGACCATGGATGGGATTCCGCGCATCTCCCGGGCCCAGCGCATGGATGCGCTCACCTCCATGAGCACCCTGACCGGCTACAAGGCGGTACTGACGGCGGCCGCCCACCTGCCGGTGGTCCTGCCCATGGTGGGCACGGCCATCGGTGCCATCAAGCCGGCCATGGTGCTGGTGGTGGGCGCCGGCGTGGTCGGATTGCAGGCCATCGCCACCGCCAAGCGGCTGGGCGCCGTGGTGACCGCGGTGGATATCCGGGGTCAGGCCCGTGAGGCCGGCGCCAGCCTCGGTGCCAAGATCGAAGGCTTCGAAGTGCCGTCGGAGATGGCACAATCCCCCGACGGCTACGCCCGCCGCCTGCCCGACACCTGGATCGAAAAGGAACGCCTGGCCTTGTCTTCCCTGGCGGCAAAGGCCGATGCCATCATCCTCAGCGCCCTGGTTCCCGGCGAAGTGGCCCCGGTGTTGATCACCGCCGAGACGGTGCACACCATGCGGCCCGGCGCGGTGATCGTGGACGTGGCCATCGACCAAGGGGGCAACTGCGCCCTCACCCGGCCCGGCGACCTGCACACGGTGGACGACGTGCTGATCTGCGGCACCAAGAACATTCCCGGTTCCCTGCCGGTGCACGCCACCTGGCTCTATGCCAACAACATGTACTATTTCGTGGAAAACCTCTTCAAAAAGAAGGATGACCGGATGGACTTCGACGACGAGATCGTCCGCGGCGCCACCGTCACCCGAGAGGGCCGCATTGTGCACCATGGCACCCTCAAGGCCATGGGAAAGGAGTCGTGAAGCGATGACCGATCTCTTCTTTGCCGTGGTGGTTTTCGCCGCCGCCTTCGCCATCGGGGACCGGCTGATTCGCCGGGTGCCCCCCATGCTTCACACGCCGCTGATGTCCATGACCAACGCCATCTCGGCGGTGGTGATCCTCGGTGCCCTGGCCCTTCTGGCCACTCCCCGGCCCATGGCCCAGCAGCTCCTGATCGGCGTGGCCGTGGTGGCGGCGGCCTTCAACATCGTGGGCGGCTTTGCCATCACCGGTCGCATGCTCAAGATGTTCAAGTCCGAAGGGGCGGCCCAGCGCGGCGATGGGGCCTGACAGGCGGCGCCAACCGTCCGTTGGTTTCCGCTCACTCAAAAGCGCAACGAAAGGCACAAAGAATTGTTTTTGCCTTTTTTAATAATCCCGGGATGACGAGACCGGGGCGGAACAAGGATCGGAACAACGGGATATTCCCCTGGAGGTATCCGCATTGAGCCAAATATTGCATCTGTTGCTGGACCTGTTGGTAATCGCCATCCTGCTGGTGGGGATTCACCGTTTCAATTCACCCGTGTCGGCTCGGTTCGGCAACCAGTTGGCCAGCCTGGCCCTGGCCCTGGGGGTGGTGCTGGCCCTCTGGCGCTCCGGCACCCAGCACCCGTTGCTGCTGGCGGCGGCCGCCTTGGCCGGCGCCGCCCTCGGCTGGCGCCTGGCCATGCGCGTCACCATGGTGCAGATCCCCGCCATGGTGGCCTTTCAGCACGGCGCCGGTGGACTGGCCGCGGCCCTGGTGGCCTACGTGGAGCTGGTGGTGGCCGGGCAAGGGCCGCTGGATGTGGGACGGCTTTCCGGCCTGGCCGGACTGCTCATCGGTGCGGCCACCTTCAGCGGCAGCATGATCGCCGCGGCCAAGCTGTCGGGCCGCATGCGGCCGACGCCGCTGATTCTCCCCGGGCACGGCCCGGCCACCGCCGGCCTTCTCGTCATCTCCCTGGTTGCCGGGGCCCTGGCCCTGGGGTTGCACCTGGCCCCGGAAGCGATCCTGGTGCTCACGGCCCTCTTGGCCGTGGCCGGCGGCGCCCTGTTTGCCGTGCGCATCGGAGGGGCCGACATGCCGGTGCTCATCTCCTTTCTCAACGCCACGGCGGGCCTGGCCGCCGCGGCCTGCGGCATCATCCTCCAGGACCGCCTCCTCATCGCTTTCGGCGCCACGGTGGCCGCCTCCGGTTCGATCTTGACCCGCGTGATGTGCCATGCCATGAACCGCCGCATGGCCAAGGTCTTCGCCGGGCACCAGGGGGAGGTCAACTGGCGGCCCTTCGAGATGTTCCACAAGCCCCAGGCAACACCGACAACCGAAGCGCCGGCCCCCGTCGCCGCGCCGCCGGCGGCGGAACCGGCCGCCGATCCCTTCCCCACCGCCATCGGGGCGCTGAAAGAGGCCCGCCGCATCGTGATCATTCCCGGCTACGGCATGGCGTTGGCCCAAGCCCAGTTCAACGTGGCCAGTCTGGCTACCCGGTGGACCGAGCTGGGAAAATCGGTGAAATTCGCCATTCACCCGGTGGCCGGGCGCATGCCGGGCCACATGCACGTGCTGCTGGCCGAGGCCGAAGTGGACTATGATCTGCTCCACGAGATGGACGTCATCAACCCGGAGCTGGGGGACACCGACGTGGTCCTGGTGGTGGGCGCCTGCGACGTGGTCAATCCGGCGGCGGTCCAGACGGAGGGCACCCCCATCTCCGGCATGCCGATTCTGGAAGCGCACCTCGCCAAGCACGTCATCATCTGCAACCTGGATCGCAAGCCGGGCTACTCGGGGGTGGAAAACCTGCTCTACGACGACCCCAAGACCCTCCTTCTCCTCGGTGACGCCCAGAAAACCACCGCATCCCTGCTGGAAGCCTTCACCCCCGAATAACCCGCCGATTGCCTTTGCCGCCCGCGTCGGGTATAACACCTCCCAACGCGATCTTTTTGAATCCCGCCACCGGCGCGGGCGCAAAACAGGCAAATGGGAAAACAACACAAAAAGGCCAAACAGACTCGCAACAAACACAAGGAAAAGCTTCAGCAGCCCCCCGCCGAACTGATCCGCCAAAGCATCGAACTGCTCCGGAGCGGTAATCCCCGCCAGGCGATCGTCCTGTTGAAGGCAGCCCTGAAAACCGGCGAAACGCCCGAGACGATCAAACCGCTTCTGTTCCGGGCCTACCTGGCCAGAGCCGCCCAACTGGCGCAAAAAGGGATGGGGGTGGAAGCCGAGACGATTCGGCAAAACGCGCTGGCCAATTTGCCCGATGCCTCCGCCATCACGGATGACGATCTTGGTGAACTGCTGGACGCGGCTCCCCTGGAAGCCGTTTTGGCCCGATGCCCGGACTGTTTTCAAACGCGCTGCCCCTCTGCCGGGGTTCTGGAAAAAATCGCCGGACAATTGATGGTGACCCGCCGATGGGATCTGTTGCCGAGGTTGTCGGCGGCAACCCCGCTTCATGCCGACGCGCCGGCAGCCCGCCAAGCCGCCGACCAGATGCATGCCGGGGAGTGGGAATCCGCGGCGACGGCATTGAAACCGGTGCGACGGTCTTCGCCCTATGCCCCGGCCCGCATCTTCTGTCGGGCCATGGTCTGTTTTTACGCCCACGACGACCAGGGGATGCATCGCGCCCTGGCCATGATTCCCGAGGGTTCGGTCTTTTTCCCCCTTGCCCGGCGGTTGGATCAGGATCCCCGCCGCATCGACTGCCTCTGGGACCGGCCCGTTTGCGCGCAAAAAGACGTCGATGCCTTGGCGGACCACCTGGAGCAAAACCGCATCCCCGCGGCGGCCGCGGCCATTGGAAAGATGGCCCGGGTCCTGGCCCCCGAAGCACCGTGGCGCGGCGCGACGGAAATCCTCATGGCCCTGTTTCCCATGACAATCAACGGACAGTGGCCCCGGGACAGCTTTTCCCGTCTGGTCAACTCCGTTCTGCCGGGATCCCAGGCCGGGGCGGTGTTGGCGAAGATGAATTTTTACCATTTTGAAAACAGCCTCGTCGATGCCGCCGCCTATCTGAAGGCACTGAGCGTCGAGTTTCCCGAACCGGACCGGCGCGCCCGGGCGGCATCCTTGGTGTTGACCCACACGGTCAACCGAATGGAAGCGGAGGAAGACGATCTTGTTCCGGCGACCTACAGGCTGCCCCGGCCTTCCCGGGCCCTGTTCGGCCTGCACGGCACCGACCCGGAACTCAATCCGCTGGAAATCCTTCTCAAGGCCATCGACCTGGATCCCGGCAACCGGGAGGCCTACCGTCTCCTGGTCAACACCCCCCGCCAAAGCCGGGACGCCAAGGCCCTGGTGGTTTCCGGTCTGGAAAAGATGATGGTCGCCTTTCCCGAGGACCCGCTTCCCTGTCTTGAGCTGGCCACGGTCTACGACGAAAAGAACGCCTACCGCAAGGCCGAGCAGGTGCTGGCCGAAGCGAAACGCCGGGCGCCATACGACCCCCGGGTCACCGACCGCCATGTCACCGCCTTGCTGGTCTCTTTTGAAAAACGCCTCAAATCCAGCCGGCTGCATCTGGCTGAAGCGGATCTGGAAAAAGCCCGCGCGTTGTGCACCGACCGCACCCTGCCCTTGGTCACGGCCAAAACGATCCGCTTTCAAGCCGAAAACACGGGACAGTTGACCCTCTTTTCCAACGCGGCCAGCCTGACCCCGGAACAGTTGGCCAGGACCTTGGAAGAAGCGGTGGAATCTTTCGTACCCCACCAGCGCCTGGCCACCCTCGGGCTCGTCGCCCTTGATCTGCGCCGGGGTCCACCGCACCGTCACGACGCCTATCGGAAAACGATCCAGCGCCTCTTCAAACGCTTTCGTGTCGATATCGAGCGCTTGACCAGCGCCGAAGCCCGGGACCTGATGCTACCATTGGGAAAAGAGTTCCAGCCGCTGATGCCCACCTTGCACCGGGCCGGGATTTACCTGCACCACTATCCCCAACTGCTCAAACGCATCAAGGACCAAGACCTGCCGGCCGTGCTGGAAGCCATGGTGGCGGATCAGTGCAGCGCGCAGGCCAGAAAGGAAATTCAGGAGCGCCTGAAGCACAAAACCGCGCCGTTGCATCACGTACTGGCCTTTTACGGCACAGCGATTCAACACCTGGAAGGCAAAATCAACGATGCCGCGGCTTTTGAAAAATCCCTGGCGGCGGCCAGCGGCAGCGAAAAAGAAATGCTGCGCGCCGCTTCCCGCCGCCTTGCGTCCCATGCCCGGGGTCGTTTGGCGGAAGCGTTGCGGCAGTTCGATTTCAGCATCCTGCACCGGGCCCCCTCTTCTCTGGCCGATTTGGACGATGTCCCCTTCGATGACGTCGATGACGATTTTGTCGAAGAGATGGATTTCGACCCGGACAAAATTTATGCCATGTTAGAGCGGATACTGCACGCCCCCGACGGCGAACTGCCCCCCGAAGCGCTGCAGGTGCTTCTCGTACCGATGATCCGCACGGTGGAATCATTGATGGACCAGATGCAGATGCGGGGCCTGCCGGGGGAACTCATTCATCTGGTGCGGGACAAAATGAAGCAACGCTTGGGTGATGACTGGCTCTTTGACCGCTTCATCCCCTTGCTGACCCCCGCTCAAATTGAAACCCTCTCGCCGGAAGCATGGGAGTTTCTGTTCGGCAAATGAATGTCGACCCTCGAAAAGTTGAAAGGAGGCCAGGATGCTGGTCGACTATCTGAGATTGGGGGTTGCCCTGGACGCCACCGATGCACAGATCCGCAAAGCCTACCTGGCGCTGATCCGCGTGCACACACCGGAAAGGGACCCTGCCAGATTCCAGGAAATCGCCGCCGCCTACGAACGCATCAAGGATGAGGCGGCCCGACTGCAAACGGCGATTTTCGGCCCGTTCCAAATCAGCGACACCCGTGAGGCCATCGGGGCCCTGGCACGCGCCGCCACCCCGGGCCGGCGGCGGGTCGGCCTGGGCACGTTGCTGGAAGCCGTCGGCCTCGGCCCCTGCCAGCATTCGTCGACAGGCGCCGTAACATCACCGAAGACAGGAAAAAAAGGATGATTGGGCAGCGTTTGATCAAAACCCTAGCGGCATGGCGGCGATTTGCCGCCACCCGAATCGTTCACCCGTTGATGGCGGCCGCCGCGGTGGGTCTCGGCCGCATGGCTGGAATGCGCGTCACCCCGCACCGGGATCAATCCCCCGCCCAATGGAAGATCCAGGCCGTGGAGGATTTTCAATCCTGGTTGGCCGACCTGCCGGAAACCTTGCCCGAACATGAAAAAACGGACCCCACCGCCGCGGACTTGTACACCCTGCTGGTCGAATTCACCGCCTTGCGCCAAGAGATCAAATACCAAAACCGACAGCAGCATGCCGCCATCAAGGCCCAACAGGACTTCATGAACGGCCAACGGGAACTGACCGGACTTTTTCAGAAGCGTCTTGAAGGGCTGGATCGGCTGGAGGAAAATATCCGCCAAGCCTGCGAGAAGCGCACCGCATCCGTTTTTTTCGACGTCCGGGACGCCCTGCAACGAGGTCTGGCGGCCAGTCGCCGCGTCGCATCGGTCAAGGGGGTGTTCCGGCGTCCCCCCAAGGGAATCAACGGCATCGTCGAAGGTTACGAATTGGCGTTGCGCCGGTTCGACCGCGCCTTGGCGCACCTGGACATTCAACCGTTGGAAACCGTCGGGCGCCCCTTCGATCCAGCCCTGATGGCGGCCGTGGACCGTCGTTGGTCGCCGGAGGCCGCGGAGGGCGATGTCCTGGAGGAAGTGGCCGGTGGTTTCATTCGCCATGGAACCGTGCTTCGCAGCGCAAAAGTGATCATCAACAAGGCGCTTTCCTGAAAACCCCGCCAATGACCCGTCCCCAATGACTGAAGACCCATGACCACTGGTCAATAACGGAGAACTGAATGGAACCGATCATCGGTATCGATCTGGGCACGACCAACAGCGAAGTGGCTTTCGTCACCGACGGCCAGGTGACCGTCATTTGTGAATCGGACAACGGGATCGTGCCGTCCTGTGTCGGCCTCAACGGCGATGGTGCCGTCATCGTCGGCACGGAGGCCCGCAACCAGGCCGTGGCCGCTCCGGAGCGAACGGTCATGTCCATCAAACGGAAGATGGGCACCAACGAACAGGTCGCCCTGGGCGACCACCGCTTCACCCCCCGGGAAATTTCGGCCTTTATCCTCAAGGCGCTCCGGGAAAGAGCCCAGCGCCACATCGGAAAACCGGTGAACAAGGCGGTGATCACGGTGCCGGCCTACTTCACCGACACCCAGCGCCAGGCGACCCGGGAGGCTGGAGAAATCGCCGGCCTTGAAGTGGTGCGGATCATCAACGAACCCACGGCGGCGGCCCTCGCCTATGAAAGCAACAATCCGGAAAACCGACGCATTCTGGTCTACGATCTCGGCGGCGGCACCTTCGATGTGTCCATTGTGCGCATCGAGGAGGCGGTGGTGGAGGTCTTATCCAGCACTGGCGACAACCGGTTGGGAGGCGACGATTTTGATCGGCGCATCGTCGGCCACCTGCTGGAACACCTGAAAAAGGAGACCAAAGGAACTCTGAAGGAAACACCGCAGCTGCTTGCCAGACTTAAAATGGCGGCGGAAAAGGCCAAGATCACCCTTTCCACCGCCCCCTTTGCCATGGTGGAGGAGGACCACCTCTGTCGCAGCGACGACAGAGATGTTCATCTTGGCATGGAACTGGACCGGGAAACCTTCGAAGCCATGATTGAACCGGATTTGAGGCGCACCATGGAGGCGGTCAACCGCGCCTTGAAGGACGCCCAAATGCTTCCGTCCGCCATCGACGATATCATTCTGGTGGGCGGCTCGACACGGATTCCCATGATCGAGCGGATGCTGGAAGAAAAATTCAACAAACAGCCCCGGAGCCACATCGATCCGGATCTTTGCGTCGCCATGGGCGCCGGAATCCAGGCCGCCCGGGAAATGGGCCTGGAAGGATCCGGCGTGTTGGTGGACATCACCCCTTACACCTTCGGCACGTCGGCCATCGGTGAAATCGACGGGGTCCCGACGGCCACCATGTTCGTTCCCCTGATCCGGCGCAACACCAAACTGCCGGCCACCCGCAGCGAACTGTTTTACACCGTACAGGACCATCAGAAAGCCGTGGACGTACGTGTTTATCAGGGCGAACATCCCGAGGCCGAGGACAATGTGCGACTGGGCAACTACATCTTTGAACTGACGCCCGCACCGGCGGGAAGCGAAATCATCTTGCAGTTCGACCTGGATCTCAACGGTATCCTCAAGATCCGCGCGCTGGAGAAAAAAAGCGGGAAAACCATCGACGCCACCATAGAAAACGCCATTTCGCGCTTTTCAGATGACCAATTGACCGAAACCCGCCACCGGATTGCCGAGCTCTGGTCACCGGCGGCGGATTCAACCCTCGACGACGACCTCACCGAAGCGTCGATGGAGGAAATTCCGGAAACCTATGCGGCTCTTTTTCACCGAGCCGAGACGCTGCTGGCGGATCTGGATGAAGACAACCGCAACGAGGTCGTGGACCTGATGGAAGACATCCGGGAAGCGTTGCGGGAAAACCGAACAGCGGACGCCGAAGCACTTCGCTCCGAACTGGACGACGCCCTGTTCTACCTGGAAGGATGATGCCGTGAAACGCTGCCCGGTCTGCCGCGCCAATCTGAAGGACGGCGAATCATGCCGGCGCTGCGGCGCGGACCTGACCCGCCTCATCCAAATCGAAACGGCGGCCCGGAGCCATTACCAGGCTGCCGTGGAGGCCTTTTCCCGGGGCGATTTCGGTGCCATGTACACCCACGCCCGGGAGGCGGCCGCCAAACGCGACAGTCCCGCCACCCGGCGCCTCCTGGCCTGCGCGACGCTGCTCAGCGGGGATCCGTCAAGGGCCTTTTCCCTGTGGCGACGGTTGAATTCATGACCCCTGCCATCGCCTCCGGCATTTTCTTTTACCGCCGACAACGCTATGCTAAAAAGAAAATCGGACCAGCGGTAAAAAACGGAGACCGGCCAGAAGAAATGGGATAAAGACCATGCGGATGCGAATCATCGCCTATTTCATCCTCGCCGTCATCGGCACGACGGCGCTTGTTGCCAGCACCGGTGCCGAGTCGGCCGATGCAACGGTGGACCCCGCCCCTCTGACCCTGGTCCAGGCCATCGTCTGCGAGCAGGTGGAAAACCTCGCCCCCAAGAACCCAGCGGTGGTCTTTCCCCTCGATTTGGGAGAAGTGGCCTGTTTTACCGCTTTCGACCCGGTGCCGGAAGAAACCCTGATCTATCATCAGTGGTATTTTCGCGATGAACCCAGCGCACGGGTACGGTTGCGGCTCAGGCCGCCGCGGTGGTCGAGCTTCAGCCGAATTCAGCTCCGCCCCGGTGACGCCGGCCCCTGGCGAGTGGAAATCACCGATGTGGATGGAAAAATCATGGCCCTCCGACGTTTCAGCGTGGTTGAGTAACGCGGTATGAAAACCATCGCTTTTTTTCTGGCAAGCCTCCGTTGGCAGGACCTCGTCGATCTCCTGCTCAACAGCTACATCCTTTTTCGTCTCTACGTGCTGTTCCGCGGCACCGTCATGGTCCGGGTGCTCACCGGCCTGGCCCTGCTGTGGATCGCGCAACTGTTGTCCGGCCGACTCGGCCTGATCCTCACCAGTTGGGTGATCCAGGGCATCATTGCCGCCGGCGCCCTGATCATCATCATCGTCTTTCGCAACGAAATCCGAAGCGTTTTCCAGGCCCGCAGCCTCCGCTCGATTCTCTGGGGATTTCCCCGCCACAGCGTCCAGACCCCCATCGAAGCCATCACCGCCGCCGTCTATGAACTGGCGCGCCGGCGCATCGGCGCCCTGATGGTCATTCCCGGGGAAAAGGACCTGGGGGACATTTTTCAAAACGGGATTCCGGTGGACGCGCGGATCAGCCGGGAAATGCTGGTGAGCATCTTCTGGCCGGACAATCCGGTTCACGACGGGGCGGCGGTCCTCAATGGAGACCGCATCGCCCAGGTGGGGGCCATCCTGCCCCTGTCCCGGCGCGAGGATCTGCCGTCCCATTACGGGACGCGGCACCGGGCTGCCGCCGGCCTCACCGAGCAGAGCGACTCGCTGGTGATCGTTGTGTCCGAAGAAACCGGACGGGTCGTCGCGGCCCGAAGCGGCCGCCTCGTGCCCATCGAGGACAATCTTTCCCTGGCCCGGATGCTTGCCGAGCACACCGGCCAGAGCGCCCCTGGAGAACCCCCCCGCGACGAACGCATCGACTACGCCGTGGCGGGCCTGATTTGCCTGATCCTGGTGGTGGGGGTGTGGTTTTCCTTTTCCCGGGGCGAGGAAACCCTCACCAGCCTGGAAATCCCCATCGAGTATCTCAAGCGTAGCGCCGGCATGGAAATCGTCGAGACCTCGGCGGGGGCCGTACGTCTGGATCTCAGCGGATCGGGACCGCTGATCCGGGCGCTGCGCCCGGAACAGGTCAAGGTTCAAGTCGTTTTGGAAAAGATGGGGGCCGGCGCGCATTCCATCGTGTTGACCCCGGACATGGTCCGTCTGCCGCCGGGGATCGGGCTGAAAAAAATGACGCCAACGACCGTGGAAATCACCCTGGACATGGTGGGGGAGAAGTCACTTCCCATCCAGGTAGACTGGGTGGGCCCCTTGCCCAAGGATCTGCGCATCGTATCGGTGGAAGTGGATCCGCCACGAACCCGGGTGGTGGGCAGCCGCAGCGATCTTTCTGCTATCGCGACCATCTACACGGAGAAGGTCTCCACCACCGGCATCGAATCCTCCGGAAGCCTGGCCATTGGCCTGGTGCTGCCGGAAGGAACGACGGGCATCGCCCCGGGCGCCGCCGACCGGGTCACCGTGCATTACGAGGTGGCGCCACCGACCCCCTAGTCCATGTCTTCGAGGAGATGGCAAAAGACGGATCGGCCGCCTCGTTCAGGCCTACAACCGGCAGGTACGGATCTCGGTGACGATGATCCCCTTGGCGCCGGCGGCGGCCAAGCGGTCCATGATGCGGTTGACCTGGCGGCGAGGGGTCATGGCCTTCACCGCCATCCACCCCTCGCGGCTCAGGGGGGCCACGGTGGGCGACTCGATTCCCGGCGTGATGGCACAGGCGGCATTCAGCGCCGTTTCGGGCACATCGTATTCCACCATGACGTATTCCCGGGCGGTGACAATGCCCTGCAAGCGGTCGAGGAGGGTCCGGGCATCGGGGTCATCGAGGATTTCCCCAGGGCGGGCCAGCACCACGGCCTCACTGCGCACCAAAGGATCACCGATGGTCACGAGGCCGGCTTCATGCAGGGTCCGGCCGGACTGAACCACGTCGGCGATGGCATCGGCCACCCCCAGCCGCACCGAGATTTCCACCGCCCCGTCCAGACGCACCACCTCGGCCATCAATCCCCGCCGGTTCAGGTCCGCCTTGACCAGACGGGGATAGGAGGTGGCGATGCGCCGGCCGGCCAAGTCGGTCACATCGAGACCGCTGTCCCGGGGCACGGCGTAACAGAAGGTCGAGCGGCCGAATCCCAGGGAGAGCAACTCGGTGACGGTGGCCCCGCTGTCCTGCGCCAGGTCGCGACCGGTAATCCCCAGGGCCAGGACCCCACTGCCCACGTAGATGGCAATGTCCCGCGGCCGCAGGAAAACGAAATCCACCCCCGATTCCGCATCCCTCACCATCAGTTCCCGGCCGTAGCGTCGACAGGTATAACCGGCCTCGCGGACCAGGGCCACCGCCTCTTCGGAAAGTCCGCCCTTGTTGGGCAGTGCAACTTGGAGCATTAATACCTCACCGGGAAAGTGACACCCGGGCACTCGGCCCGCCCATGGGTGCCTGAACGGATCCACTACAGGTGTCGATAGACATCGTCGAGGGTCAAATCGCAGGCAATCATCATGACCTGCACATGGTAGAGCAACTGGGAGATCTCTTCGGCGGTTCGATCTTTCCCCTCATGCTCGGCCGCCAGCCAAACTTCCCCCGCCTCCTCGAGAATCTTCTTGCCGATGGCGTGCCTCCCCGCCGCCACCGCCTTCACCGTTCCGGAGTCCGGGGCTTGGTGGGCCACTTTTTCCCGGAGCTCCCCAAAAAGGGCTTCGAATGTTTTCATCGCTTCTCCACTGCCGCGGTCAGTCCCAGCGCCCGGCGCACCGCGTCCATCCGGCGTTTCGCGTCCTGCGGCCGCTTCACGTTGGCCAGCGTCATCAGGTGTCCGGCGGCCTCCAGAGGCGATTCGCCGCGATTTTGCAACACCAGGCGATACCAGTACGGCAACCTGTCGTTGTGGCAAACCGTCAAAGCCCCGGCACATTCGCGCAATGCGATGCGCTGTTGCGTCATCTCGCCGCCGACGGTGTCCAAAACCCGTTTGATGCGCCCCTTGATCCGCCGGTAACGCCACAAGGGCCACAGCATCCGACCGAAGAGCACATAACCGAAGGCACCGATGCAAAAACTCAGACCCGCGGCCCAGACAATCGGATTCGACAGCCACTCGACGATCATCCCATCCATCCCCACCGGCAGCGCCGGCCTTTTTTCGCCCGCCATCGGTTGGCGGGGCGGTATTCACGGCGGCCGTCCCCTTTTCCCGCCGCCGTCAAGCCGCTGCACTATATTTCCTGTGGGATTGAAAATCAACGGTGCCCGTGGCCGGGAATGCTTCGCAGGGCTGTTTTTGCCAGATTCAAACCGCTTTACATTTTGCCACCATGGCTTATTATGAAGTCGTTTTTGAATCGGAATCGCAAAAGGAGCGGATGGAGACCACCATGACCATAAAGCTCGACATTCCGGAAGACCGGTTGGGAATGTTTCAGCGCATGAAGCGCCAACTTCCCCTGGAAATCCGGGAAAACCCGGAAGTTCTGCAAAAATTGCTCATCTATCTCAAACTGGGTGGTGATCGCCTAGTCCGCCAGGTGGTGGCGACGCTCAAGGTGGAATTTCCCGAAGACACTCAGATCTTCAAACATCGGCTCGTCGAGGAAAACCTCGAAACGGGAGACGAGGACGGCGATGGCGACTCGTCTTCATCCAAGGACGACGCCGTGGATGAAAACGACGATGAAGATTTATAAACCGAAAGCAGAAATCCAATGAACACGACATCCATCCCCATTGCCCCTCTCTGTCGGGTCAGCCTGGACCTGGACGTTGATGCCGGCGGCGACCCCGGCCGGTCACAGCCCTACACCTTTATCGTGGGTGTCGGCAGCGGTGGCCTGTCCCCTTTTGAGTATGCGCTGATGGAAAAACAGGTGGGAGACCGCGTCCGCCTGGAAATCGATCCGGCGCAGGTGGTCGAAACCTTCGAACATCTTCAACCGCCCCTGCCCCTCCTCATGGACCGGACCCGCCCTCTGGTGATGGAAGCCCTGGTGACGGCCGTCTCCCGAGCCGAAACCCGGGAAATCGTCAAAGCCATGGCCGCCGCTACAGGCGGCTGCGACTGTGATGGTGGATGCGGCTGTGGCTGCGGCGGGCATTGCAGCCTGGGCTGAAAAATCAGGAAGATTCTTCCACCAGCGCTTTGGCCAAGCTGAGATCGTAGACCCGGTGCGGATCCAGGGTTTGACCTTGGTACATGGCGGCGGCCTGCTGGATCGCCTCCCAGGGCACCCACCCATGTCGGTTCCACAGTTCGGGATCCTGGGCGTTGTACAGGCGAAACCAATAGGTTCCCTCCGCCTTGCGGACGTAGGTGCGAAACTGCTTGTTTTCAAGGTTGGGATAGTAATACAAGCCGCGTTCGTCTTTCATAAAAGGAAAAACCTCCTGATTAGCGGATATCGGTCATCGGTTATCGCTTGCCGGCCTTATCCTTTTTCCCGGCAACGGTCAACAGCTTGCCGTTGCGCACCGAAACATCTCGATTCAAGTCACTTCAACCGCTATTCATTTTAATCCCATGAACACGGCCGACGGCATGTCGATGCGCAGGGGAAGGCCGGCGAGCCACGCCCGGGGCTCTGGGTCCAGGCGGACCGTTTCATCGGCCACCAGGGCATGGTCGTTGTTGCCTCGCACCGCCAGAATACCGGCCCCGCGCACGGCGGCCACGCAGGACGTCACCGTGAACGGATCCGCGGAATCGCAAATATCGCCCAGGTGAATCAACAGCCGACAGCCGTGGGCCTTGAGAAAAGCCGCAGCGGCGGTGATCGCTTCACTGTCACCGTGGCTATCGGCCATCAGCCCCACGCGGCAGGAGCCGGGATCGGGTCGGCGGTCACACCACGAAAAGGGCATCGGCCACCTTGGGGCGCCCGTCAACAAAAAGGATCGGGTTCAGATCGATTTCCTTCAATCTCGGGAAACTCGCCGCCAATCGCCCCAGGCGCACCAGCAGGTCGGCCAAGGCTTCCCGGTCCACCGCCGGCATGCCGCGCCAGGCCCCCAGCACCCGCCGGCCCCGCAAAGCGTCCATCATCTCCAGGGCATCGCCGGAGTCCAGAGGCGTCAGCCGTACCACCCGATCTTCCAGGGCTTCGGCCATCACCCCGCCCATCCCGAACAGCACACAGGGGGGAAATCCCGCGGGCCGGGAAACGCCGGCGATGACCTCGCGCCGACTGTCGAGCATCTCGCTGACCAAGAGCCGAGCGCCGGGCATCCTTTCCTTCACGGCCCTGGCCGCGGTGACCACCGCGTCCTCGCCGGTCAGTCCCAAATGGACCAGGCCGGCTTCGGTCTTGTGCAACACATCGGCACTGCATCCCTTCAGCGCCACGGGAAAACCGATCCGGCGGGCGGCCGCCACCGCCTCATCCTCGGTTTCCACCCGCCGTTCATTCACGGTGGGAATGCCACAGGCCGCCAGGACCTGTTTGGCCTCGAATTCATCCACCGTCTCGCCCAGAACGGCCATTTGCGCCGTGGCGGCGGCGGGCAATGTCCCCGGCGCCGCCAACGGGCGCCGGCTCCGCTGGATCCGGGCCCAACGCCAGAGCAGGGTCATGGCGGCAGCGGCCTTTTCAGGACCGTCGAAGGTCGGAATGCCGTGTTCCTGAAAGGTACACAGGGCGTTGTCCTCGCGGCCGAAAAAAGAGGAGATCAGCAGGGGTTTGCCCAAGGCCGCCGGCAGACGCACCAAGGTATCGAGATCCACGTTGAGCATGCGCCGAATGTCCTCGAGGGTGGCACCGAAAAATTTTTCGAACACCGGAAAGCTCATTTCGGCCCAGCCGGTGTCCATGATGCCGTGAATCAGCAACCCGTCGATTTCCTCGGCTTCCATCAGGATCCGGGGCAGCGTCTCGGCAATCTGGGTCATGTCGGTATGGAAGGTCAGGTCCACGGGATTGCGCACGCTGGCATGACCGGGGAGATACCCCTGAATCTTCTCTTGAAGTGCTTCGCTGAGTTCGGGCACCTCCATGCCGCCGGCATCCAACCGCGAAGCCATGGCGGTCCCTGGGCCGCCGGAATTGGTCAACACCGCAATGCGTGGCCCCCGTGGCACCGGCTGGCTGGCCAAGGTATGGCCCGCCTGATAAACGGCCTCGATGCTGTCGACCCGGATCACGCCGGCTTGCGCCAGCAGGCCGTCATAGACATGGTCCGGGCCGGCCAGGGCCCCGGTGTGGCTGGCGCCGCTGCGGGCGCCGGCCGCCGTGCCGCCCACGTACTGGGCCACCATGGGCTTGTCGATCCGCCGGGCCACCTCCAAAAATCGCCCGGGCCGACGGATGCACTCGATGTACATGCCGATGGCCCGGGTATCGGGATCCTGTCCCAGGTATTCGAGACAGTCCACCAGATCGATGGTGGCCTCGTTGCCGACACTGAACGCCAGGTTCAGGGCAATCCCCCGGGTGCGCAGGTACTCCACGGTCTGGGTGATATAGGTGCCGCTCTGACTGATGAGCGACAGGCCGCCGCATCTTCCCTTGAACGGCGCGGCGGTGAGGTTCAGCGGGCATCGCGTATTGATGAGCCCCATGCAGTTGGGGCCCAGAAAGCGAATCTCCTCCCGCCGTGCCAGTTCGGCGAGCCGGGCCTCCAGGGCCGCCCCCGTCGCCCCCGTTTCCTTGAAGCCGGCGGTGACGATCACGCCCCGGCGGGTCCCCAGCCGGGCAAAGTCGGCCACCATTTCCGGAATCAGTCGGGTGGGGACCACCAGCATGAACATCTCCGGGGCCTCAGGCAGGTCCGAAATCCGCTCGTAGGTCTGCAACCCGTATATTTCCCTGTCCCGGGGATGAACGGGAAAAACCTTGCCGGGGTAACCACTGTAGAGCAGGTTGAGCAACTGCATGGTGCCCATGTTGGCCGGATTGCCGCTGGCGCCCACGAACCCGATACTGGCCGGCGCGCTGATGGTACGAAGGGGGTGTGTGTCCATGACGACCTTTCGAGGTTGAGCAGGCTGTTTTGATTCAGTGGGGGACCATAGCATACCATTTAGTAAAATCAAAGGTTTCGGGAATCATCATCCAGTCTTGACTTTCCGCCGGCCCTTCGATACGTAAAATTCACCTCGATGCTTTTTGATGCACATCCGAATCAGGCAAAAGAAAGCTGCGGAAAAGCCTCCGCCATCCCGGAGCGCTTGCGACGAGGAAACTCAACCCACCGACAATTTGACGAATTTGCCAATTTCAAAACTAGACTAGACGAATCACAGGGTGTTTCAAGCGGACCCGCTTCGGTTGGTCCATCCTTTTCTTTCATGCTTCAATTTGGATGGCAACGACGGCCAAGTCGATGCCCGGGGAGATTTACATGGACGATTTTTTGCACAATTTACGCAACCCGAACAAGAAGCGCTTCGACCGCAACAAGCCTTACGACAGCCAGTACCGCTCCAATGATCGATTCTCGGGAAACCGAAAGACCCCGCCCCAGCAACGCAAACCGTCCGATAGCGACCAGATGCCCGCCATCAAGCGTCTGATGGAAAACATCCTTGATCAGCAAAAACGTCTGGCGGAATTCAACGAACGCATGGCCCGGGCCACCGAGCGACAAGCTGATGCCCTGGAATCCATCGCGGGGCGTTTCAAGCCGCAACCCGCCGAAGCGGATCTGCCCGTCGCCTTGGCAACCTCCGTCGAATCCCCTTCCGAGCCAACCCCTGACGTCCTTCCCGACGGCCATATGGAAATGGACACGGCGTCCGCCGAATCTCCCGCCGAGACGACAACGCCGGCTCTGGCAGCCGACGAGGCGGATGGCCGCGAAACGGCCGAAACCATCATCCGGCAGCAACGGGCCATGGGCAACGGTTTTGAGCAAATTGCCCAGACGTTGAACGCTCAAGGGGTCCCCACGGTTTCCGGCAAGGGACAATGGCGCGCCCAGAGTGTCAGCCGGCTCTACAACACCCTGACACCGGCCGCGGCCGATACGGCGGCGCCTCCAGCTTGACGACGGCGACCATCACCATCTGAACCACTTCGACTTGCCGTAGAATCCCGGAAAGGGAAACCCGCGCCGTTGGCCATCGGCAGTGGCGGAACCGGCCTGATAAGATGCCCTGCAGAAGGTTGACGCGGGCGACGTTCCTTCTTATCCATCCCGGATCAACGCCTCCTTGCCAGCGATTGGCGGGGAGGGTATAATTCTTCCAAAAGGCAAGGTGGAGTGAATCTGGATGTGAACAGTTCGACACAGGAGATACCTCATTGAACAATCTTTTTCATCTTCGGCGATGCCCCCTGGTAATGGTCGCGCTGGTGTTGCTGGTTTGTCTCACCGCCGTGCCGGCGCTTGCCGCGCCGATGCGGGTGGCCATTCTGCCCTTTGAAGTCAATGCCGAAAACGATCTCACTTACCTGCAACAAGGGATTCAGGACATGCTCAGTTCCCGCCTCACCTGGCAGGACAAGGTGGAGGTGATCAACAAGGCCGAAGTCCAGTCGGCGCTGGACACGGCGGGCGGATTCGAGGGCGAAAGCCGGGCCTTGCTCATCGGCGGCAAGCTCAGGGCCGATTATGTCCTGTTCGGCAGTCTCACCGTCTTCGGGGATAGTGTAAGCATCGACTCACGAATGGTAGATGTCAGCGGCCAGCGGCAACCGCTCCCCTTTTTCGTGCAAACCCGGAGCGTCGGTGAAGTCATTCCCCAGATCAACCAGTTCGCCACCGACATCAACCAGACCGTCTTCGGTCGCGCCGTAAGCCGGCCGGCGGTGGCGGCAGCCCCCCAGCCCGGGGCTGCGCCGGCTTCCCCCGGTCAAGCCGCTTCCCAGCCTTACGATCCGCGCATGCACCCGGAAAAATTGATGCAATCCGGAATCCAGGAAGACTACCAGGGGGCCGTTGTCGGCCAGGGGGCCGCCCCCAATCCGGCCTTCGTGGCCACCGGTGCCGGTATCGGTGCCGGTCGGAATGTCGGCGGTTTTTGGAAAAGCCGCAGTTTCAAGGAGCTGATCACCGGCATCGCCGTGGCCGACGTGGACAGTGACGACCGTAACGAGCTTGTGGTGGTGACGGAAAAGCAGGTCACCCTCCACGAAATGCAAAGCGGTCAACTGATTCAAACCGCCGAAATCACCAAGACCCGCACCAGCACTTACATCAGCGTGGACGTGGCGGATATCAACGGCAACGGCACCCCGGAAATCTACGTCACCAGCCTTGGCCCGACCCGCACCATTCTCAATTCCTTCGTGCTGGAATTTTCAGACGGCAACTACAAGACCCTGCTGGACGACCAGCCCTGGTACTACCGCGTGGTGGATCCGGTCATCGGCCCCCCGCTTCTGCTGGGTCAACTCCAGCGCGCCGCCGAAGAATCCGTTTTCAAGGGTGAAGTGTATGAAATGAACTGGGAAGGCGGCCAGCTCGCCCCGGGCGCCCAGGTCATCAAGGGCGGCAAGGCCAACGTACTAGGCCTGACGGTGGCGGACATCACCGATGCCGGCGACCGAAGCGTCGTGGCCTATACGGATTGGGATCGTCTGCGGCTGTACAACGGCGTCACCGGGGAGATGATGTGGGAGGACGGTGACCGCTCCGGTGGGAACACCGCCTACTTCGAGTTGCCCCCCATTGAACGAGGTGAACCGAATTATCAGTACTTTCCACTCCGGGTGCGGACCACCGATATCAACAGCGACGGCAACCCCGAAATACTCATCGCCCGCCACGACGAGCTTGCCAGGAACATGCTCAAGGACTTTCGTTCCTTCAGCAAGGCGCGCATCGAATCCCTGGCCTGGGACGGCCTCGGCCTGGTGCCCGTCTGGAAAACCCGTACCTTCTCCGGCCGCGCCAGCGATTTCACCGTTGGCGATTTCGACAACGACGGCGGTGATGAGCTGGTCATCGCCGTGGTAACCAAGGAAGGCACCATCGCCTTCACCAGCGCCAAGTCCAGTCTGATCGCCTTCGATCTGAATCCCCAATGAAAAGATGCCCCCGAGTCGTCACTCGGGGGCATCTGTGTCAATTTCCTCCCCCATCCCCTTTCTGCCATCCCGGGAGGGACAATCTTTTCCGAGGTCGCCACGGCCTCCCGCCGTTTTTCCAACCGCTGGGGCCCCACTCCGCCGGGAGCAAGGCGGGAAAGCAGGCACGCTGGCGAAACGGCCCTAGTTGCCCAGGGGGGGCACCACCCGATTGTTCTCCCCCAAAAATACCACATGGGGATCCACCGCCGGTTCGTCCGGCGTCACCAGGCCGTAAGCGGCCACGATCACCCGGTCGCCGATTTCCACCTTGCGGGCGGCCGCCCCGTTGAGCACGATGCAGCCGCTGCCGGCTTCCCCTTCGAGGACGTAGGTCGCCAGGCGCTCACCGTTTTCGATGTCGTAAACCTCCACCCGTTCATTGACCCGAAGGCCTGCCAGCCGCATCAGCTCCAGGTCGATGGTGATGGACCCGACATAGGCAATATTCTTGTCGGTCACACGCGCCTGGTGAAGCTTGCTCTTGAGCACTGAAATCAACATTGCCACCTCCCAAACAACTCTTGCATGCCAAAAAAGGATTGTCTTTCATCGATGGACCGTCACCGTCCCCCGGGCAACGGTTGCACCCAGGCGTTTCGGGTCGCATCGTAGAACCATTTATCCACAAACCCCCGCCGCAGAATGAAACTGGGGGCTTCCGCCCAGTCGAGAAGATCTTCGTAGGCTTGACGCAACCTGCGAAACCCCGCGCCGTCTCCCCCCACATCGGGGTGCCGCTGCATGGCCTGACGCCGGAAGGCGCGCTTGATCCGGCTCTCCAGATCGGGTTCGGCCAGGCTGGCCCGGTCGATGTTGAGGCAGGTCAGCGCATCCTGCCGCACCGAAGCCTGTCGCACCATTGCCGGCACCACGGACAACCGCCCGTTGCGCCTTTGGATCGCTTCGGCCAAAACACTGCGCGACGCCAGATAGCGCCGCCGGCTACGATGCCGTGCCGCCCACCAGAGTCTGCCCAGGCTGTCGGCCATACGGCTGAAATCCTCGGCCGGCACGGCGTCCGGGCACCGGGGATACATGAAACTGTGCACCGCGCTGTCCTCACCGATAACCATATCCAGCACCACCATGCGCCGGGTAAAATAAAACGTCGCATAGCGCGCATTCAAGGCCACCAGCAGGCCGGTGCGCTGGTCAAGCCGCCGGTGGAGGCGCTGGCGACAGCTTACCGAGCAGTACTTGCGCCGCCGGCCGCTCAACGGCTCGCCGCAAGAGAGGCATCTCCGCGCTGGGATCGCTTGCACCAGCGGATGGCCGCCTTCTGAACGAAAGCTTTTCATGGCCCGGCTTATACCAGGATCATCCCTGCTTGTTAAGTTGTGTCCATCCATAAATGGTCTTTTTCCGCGATCTCAGCGTTGGGTCCCCAGATTTAAATCCTCGAAATAGCTCTGCTATTCCTCCGGTTTAAATCGGGCGCCCGCCTTGAGCTCACGAAAAAATCCTCATTTCTGAACGGACACTAAGTTGCCGGGAAAAAGTCAAGAACCAAATCCCGTTGGGCTTCAAAAATCCACCGAGGGAAACAGCCCCCGATTGGTATGGGGCAAAAATTTGGCGGCTGAAAAACGATTCATGAAATCCTGGTTGACGTTGAGCTCCAGGTAGGTGATCCCGTCACGGATCCGGTCGATTTCCGCCAGGCTGCCCGGCGCCGACAAAAGCCGGGTGGCCCCTTCCAGGGAGCTGTTGCCCAGGGGAATGAAACGCTTGGGCGGCAGATCCGGCAACATGCCGATGGTCACCGCCGAGACCGGATCGATGAACACCCCGAAAGTCCCGGCCACGAAGAAGGCCGGCAGTTCGGCCAAGCTCATCCCCATGGTCAGGGTAATGGTCTCCAAAATGGTGTACATGGCCGCCTTGGAGCGGATCAGGCTGTCGATGTCCGCCTGGCTGATCATCAGGTCTTCACCGGTGGCCGTCTCATGGGCCCATGCCACCACCACATGGGCGATATCCTCGATGTTCTTCAACCGGCCGCCGCACCGCGAAGGGACCAGTTTTCCGCGAATATCGATCATCCCGGCACGAAACAGCACCGCGGCCAGATCGATCAAGCCCGATCCGCAGATCCCCCTGGGCGGCTGTTCCCCGATGGTGTGCCAGGCGATGTCGCCACCGGTTTCATCCCACCGCACCCGGTCGATCACCCCTTCGGCAGCCGCCATCCCGAATCGGGTCACCCCGCCCTCCAGGGCCGGTCCGGCCGCTCCGGCGCAGGCCATGAGCCAGTCCCGGTTGCCCAGAACCACTTCGGCGTTGGTGCCCACGTCCACCAGGATGGCGGTTTCCTCCCGTCGGTGCAGACCGCTGAAAAAAACACCGGCAATCAGATCTCCGCCGAAATAGCTTCCCACGTTGGGAAAAACAAAAATCCGGGCCGCGGGATGCACCTCGATCCCCAACTCGGCCGTGCCCATCACCGGTGGCCGGTTGACGGCCGGAATATACGGTTCGCGGATCATCCAGCGGCAGTCAAGACCCAGCAACAGGTGGGTCATGGCGGTGTTGGCGGCCAGGCTGACGGCATAAACGTCGGTGGAACGATACCCCGCGGTGGCGGTGAGGGCCTTTATTTCCCTGTTGAGCGCTTGGATGATCCGGGCTTGAAGATCCCTCGCCCCCCCGGGCCGGTCGGCGTGGTGGATCCGGGTCAGAATATCCGGCCCCACCGCCACCTGGGGATTATCGATGGTCTGTTCGGCAAGGATGTCGCCGGCCTGAAGGTCCACCAGCCGAAGACTGATCCGGGTGGTCCCCAGATCCACCGCCAGCCCCAACGCCGCTGTCGGATGCAGCGGATCGAGGACATCGAGAAGCAGCCACCGATCCCGGTCCTCGAAAAGTACGCAGCGGGCGCGGTATCCGGTTTGGCGCAGCCGGGCGGGCAGGCCACGGATTACCGCCAGTTCGGCGCGTATCGGTCTTTTCCCCAGATGTTCGCCGATGGCCTCCAGGAGCCGTTCGCTGTCGGCGGTGTTGTTGCGCAGCGTCGGCGGTTGCAGGTCGATATCCACGATCCAGTGTTTCAATGATGCAGCATCCGTCATGACCATCCATCTTCTTAATTTCGGATAAGGGTTTTCAGAACAAAAACTCAAATATCGGCTTGAAAAGCGTCACTTCCCCTCCCCCGGAAAAACATCCAGAAGGCTCAAAAAAGCGGCAGCGTCACCAGCGACGCTGCCGCTCCTAGCCCCGGACCTTATTGGTTTACCGGCGCTTTTTATCCTTTCCGGTCGCCTTGGAATTCCCTTTCCAGCGCGGCCAAGATGGCGTTGAAGGTGGCGCCGGCCTCACCCAGGAGGCTGTAGTGGGCCACTTGACCGGTGAGGGGGGTGGGCTCGAAATTGATCTCGATCACCGTGGCGCCGGCCTGCCTGGCGATGGTGGGCATGAGCGCTGCCGGTTGAACCATGGCCGAGGTCCCCACCACCAGCATGACATCGCACCGGGCGGCGGCGTCCCGGGAACGGGAAAGGTTCACCGGCTCGATCATTTCCCCGAAAAACACGCATTCGGGACGAAGAATCCCGCCGCAGGAACACCGTGGCGGCATCTCGGCCATCTCCACGTCGGTGGTGCTGATGCGTCGGCCACAGGCCAGGCAGCGCTGCCAGGCGAAGTTACCGTGAAACTCGATGACGTCATGGCTGCCCGCGGCCTGGTGCAGTCCGTCGACGTTCTGGGTGATGATCGTCTTGAGCTTGCCCATCCGCTCCAGCCGGACCAGCCCCATGTGGGCATCGTTGGGCCGGGCTTGATCCAGGAGCGTCTTCATATCGGCGATGAGCACCCGCCACACCCGGCCCGGATCGCGCATGAAAGCGTCGATGTGGGCGTATTCCATGGGATCGAGTTTCTCCCAGATGCCGCCAGGACCGCGAAATGGCGGAATCCCGCTCTCCACCGAAATCCCCGCCCCGGTAAGCGCCACGATGTGGTGCGCACCGGCGATGTCCCGGGCGGCACGGTGACAGAGGTCCGGTATCATCGTCACACCTCCAAGGTCATGTCCGCCGCGACGCCAAAGCACTCGATGCCGGCGCCGGCCAACAGTTGGCGGCATTGGGCCACAATCCGGTCCATGGCGTCGTCGGTGCGGTCCTGGTTGAGATGAAAGAGCCCCAATCGATGGACGCCGGCCTCTCTGGCCAGGGCCACCACGTCGGTGAACACCGAATGGCCCCATTGCCGCGCGCGGCGATACTCCTCGGGCGTGTATTCCGCATCGTGGATCAACAGATCGGTCCCCTTGCAAAAATCGCGATATCCATCAAAATTCAAGCCGTTGGGGTGAACAAAACCCAATTCGTTATCCGTCAGGAAGACGAAAGACCGACCGTTTTCGGTGAATTTGTACCCGGTCCCCGAGTTGGGATGGCTCAGGGGCACGGGTGAAACGGTGACGGAACCAATGGCAAAACGGGTTGAACAGTCGTGGCGGCAATCAATTTTGGCCTTCAGTTCGGCGTAGCGTACCGGAAACGTCGGCGGCGACATCACTTCGCTTAAAATGGTTTCAACAAAACGATCCTCAAACGGGCAGTTGTAAAGGATCAACTCGGCGCGGGGATTGAAAATGGGCCTGAAAAAGGGGAACCCCATCACATGGTCCCAGTGGGCATGGGTGAAGAGCAGGTGGCAATGCAGGCGATTCTCGGCCACCATGCGGTTGCCGAGGCGACGGATCCCGGTGCCGGCGTCCACAATGATGGTTTCCCCGTCGCTGCTGCGGATTTCCAGGCAGGTGGTGTCCCCGCCATAGCGAAGGTACTCGGCACCGGAGACCGGTATCGCCCCCCTCGACCCCCAGCATCGAATGTGCATGCCGTTTTCCTTCCCGCCCTCTGCCTCGGCCCTGCCGGGTCCAAGTCGGGCCGGTGATCTCAGGGCTCAGCAACGCTCCGCATAAAGGGTGTGCCAAATCCCGTCGCCGACCCATTGACGCCGGATCACCACGGGAAGCATCGCCAGTTGTTCCCGGATCGCCTTGGCCTCGCTTCGCAGCAGCCCCGAAAACACCATGCAGCGCTTTCCGGCCAGAGATGCCGCCGACACCAGGTGGCGCAGGACCGCGTAGTGGATATTGGCCACCATCAGGTCCATCTCCCCGCCGATCCAATCCTCGGCCCGCCCCTGAAGAGCCATCACGCGGTCTTCCAGACCATTGCGGCGGATGTTGTCGGCCGCGGTACGAACGCAGAGCCCGTTGAGATCCACCGCCAGCACCCGCCGCGCGCCGCCGCGGGCCATGGCCAACGCCAACACCCCGGTCCCGGTTCCCAGGTCCATGGCCACGTCCACCGCATGCCGGCGGCAGGCCATGGCCACGGCCTCCAGGCAATCGCGGGTGGTGGGATGCAGACCGTTGCCGAAAACCACCCCTGGATCGAGGACGATGGCCTCCGGCGGCTCCGTGGGCTCCGCAGCCCAAGGCGCGACAATGCGAAAGCCGGCGATTTCCACCGGGGCCAATCGCCCGCCCTGCCATTGGTCGTAACTCATGACGGTCTCGTCCAGCAGCACCAAGTCGCCGGATGCCGCCACCAGCGCCTCCACCGTGGCGAGGGCCGGCTGCGTGAAAAACAAAAAACTGTACTCGTCCTCCTCCCAACTGCCCAAGTAGCCGGCCCCGCCCCCTCGATACCCCCGCTCAACCCGCCCCTTGAGACAGTAGATGAACAAGTCCCCATAGGGGCTGTTGCCGGCGGTCTTAACCTTTTGGCTCATGAGAAGGCAGTTGGTCGATGTACCATTCCATCGGGTCGAGGAGTTCGAAACCCAGGGCCTTGAGCTTTTGCTTGATCCGCATCACGTTGTTGGTCAGCAGATAGGGGAACACGGCACGCTTGTTCTCGTCCCAGTAGCGGGCCACCAGGACACTGCCGAAGGAAATCCCCTCCTCGGTGATGGCGTCCACGATCTTTTTCAGTTGTCCCACCTTTTCTTCCATCAGGATGCACAGCAGGGTGCCCGGCTGGCCGATGCCCAGCACGTTGGTGAAGGCCCGGAGGATGTCGCGCACCGAAATGATGCCCTTCAGATGCCCCTGGCCGTCCACCACTGGAAAGGCGCCCACCTTCTTTTGCTCGAACATCAGCAGGGCATCCTCGATGGTATCGTGCGGTCCGATGGTGATGGGATCGGGGGTCATGATATCGCCGACCTTCAACTGGGTGACCACCTCCATCTTCTTGCAGAAATCCGGCAACCGGACATTCTCCAGAGGCATGGCCCCGCGGATATCACGGTCGGTGATGACGCCGATGAGTTTCTGCTCCTCGTCGACCACCGGCAGATGGCGGATATTGTTGTCCCGCATCAACTCTTTGGCCTCGAGCAGGCTCGCCTGCTTGCCAATGGTGATCACCTTGGCCGTCATGGATCGATGCACAAACATAGGTCCCTCCGCGTCCTCTCTGTTCCGGCATCAGCCCGGAATCTCTTCACCGAGCAGGATTTGAACATGGTTGCGGGCCAACTCCGGCAACCGGGCCAGGCAGTATCCGCCCTCCAGCACCGACACGAGACGACCGCCGGCGTATTTTTCAGCAATGGCGACCACCTGCTGCATCACATAGCTGTAACCGCCCGTCGTCAAGCGGATATCGGACATGTCGTCCTCTTCATGGGCGTCGAAACCGCAAGATACCAGCACCACCTCGGGCTTGAAGGCATCAAAGGTGGGCCACAGGTCGGTTTCGATGAGCTTGCGATACTCGTCATCCCCCTGTCCCGGCAGTATGGGCCAGTTGCGGGTGGTCCCCACCCCGGGGCCCACGCCCTTTTCAAAAGATCGGCCCGTTCCGGGAAAAGCGAAAGTGGGATGCTCGTGACAAGAGTAGTACAAGACGGTGGGATCCTGTTCGAAAATATGCTGGGTACCGTTGCCGTGGTGTACGTCGAAGTCGATGATCCCGATGCGCGCCAGTTTCCATTCATCCTGGAGGTAGCGTGCCGCGATGGCGATGTTGTTGAAGTAGCAGAACCCCATGGCCTGGTTGACTTCGGCGTGATGACCGGGGGGCCGAATAGCGCAGAAGGCGTTGTCGATTTCGCCGGCCATCACCTGGCGTACCGCCTCAATGACGCCGCCGGCCGCCAGAAGCGCCACTTCGTAGGTCTCTTGACACATCTGGTTGTCGGGGAAATCAAAGGTCCGGTGTCCGCAGAGACACAGCTCTTCGAAGCGGCGGATGTAGCTCGGGTCGTGAACCGCCTCGATTCGACGGATCTCGGCCTTGACCGCCCCGATGACCTTGACCAGTGGCAACAGTCCGCCGGCTTCGATGCCGCGGTGAATGGCCTGGAGTCTTTCAGAACACTCCGGGTGGTACGGTCCCGTGTCGTGAAGCAGGAAACGCAGATCGTAGAGATAGCCGGTTCGCTTCATATCCGTCCCGTGTCACCGTGATTGCCCCGGACGGCGGAAAGAGAGCGCAATGGGCCGTCCTTCCCCCGTCAGGGGATAATCCGGTCGAAAATTTCCCAGGCCGCCTTGATCGCGGGATTGTCCTCGGGCAAGGCCACCGTGGGCTGTCCGTTCATATCGAACTCGTACACTTGCCGGTCTTCGGGAATCATTCCTGCCAGGCTCAAACCGTCGCTGCAGATGCCGTCCAACAGGTCCTGGGGAAGCGGGTCTCGCACCTGGTTGACGATCAGATAGCTCTTGTCCACGCCGATGTTCAGGTTGTTGGCCAGGGCAAAAATCCGTTCGGCGGCCTGCAAACCGCGACGTGATGAATCGGAAACGATGAGCAACACATTCACGTTGCTGGTGGTCAGCCGGCTGATGTGCTCCATGCCGGCTTCGTTGTCGGTGACGATGTACGGGTAGTTGTCGGTGAGTTTTTCTAAAAAATTGGTCAACAGGCTGTTGGCGGCGCAGTAGCACCCGGCCCCTTCGGGTTGGCCCATGACCACCAGATCGTAGCCGTCGGCTTCGGCCACGGCCTCTTCCATGCGCATGGACAGAAAGATATCCTTGGTCATCCCCTCGGGGACCTTGCCCTTTTTCATGTCCTCCCGAGCGTTGCCGATGGTATCTTCCACCTTGAGTCCCAGGACTTCATTCAGGTTGGCGTTGGAGTCGGCATCAACGGCCAAAATGGGGCTTTTCCCCTTGCTTACCAGGTATTTGATCAACAAGCCGGCTACAGTGGTTTTACCGGTGCCCCCCTTGCCGGCCAAAGCGATGGAAAACGTCATGATCGGTTGAATTCCTTTCTGCTGAAATCGATTCTTTTCAAAAACAACTGTTAGGAATGAATTAGGCCAGCTTCCCCCTGCCGTCAAGTCCCTTTTCCTCAAATCGGATGTCAGCGGCTGAATCCCACCACGGGACCCGGCCGGCGGGCCATCGTCCGGGAAAACGCCTTGCATTCAGACTGCTTATATGATAAGTGGCCATAAATATTCGAAATAGGCCGCCGCCCCCACCGGTGGCCCCCCATCGCATCGGGTGGCGTCGCCGCTGTTGAAGGTTTACCAAAGCCTCAGGCGCAGACGCCGGGGGCAGTCTTGATCCGGAGCAAAGACCGGAGACGGATCTGTCCGGCAACTTACCATCGGAAAAATGAGAGGGAACAGGGCATGGAATTTGAATTAACCAAGGAGCAGAAGGAAATTCAGAAGGCGGTACGGGACTTTGTCAAGGGCGAGTTCAAGAAGGATGTCATCGAGGATCTGGTGGACAAGCACGAATACCCCGTGGCCATCTGGAAAAAGGCCGCGGACCTCGGCTTCATCGGCATCCATTTTCCGGAAGCCTATTCCGGGCAGGGGCTCCACGTGATGGAGAACATCCTGGTGGCCGAAGAGCTGTGCCGCGGCGACTCGTCGGTGGGGGCCTGCCTGATGCTGGCCGATTTCGCCTCGGAAATCGTCCTCCACTTCGGCTCCGAGGAACAGAAGAAGAAATGGCTGCCCAAGGTGGCCGAGGGCGAAGTGCTTTCCTGCGGCGCCTTCACCGAACCGGACCACGGCAGCGACATTACCCGCATGGACACGGTAGCCGTCAAGGACGGCAACGAGTGGGTGATCAACGGCACCAAGATCTTCATCACCAACGGCGGCCCCCTGGCCGGTTTCTACAGTGTCCTCTGCCAGACGGACACCGAGGTCAACCCGCCCCACCGCGGCCAAAGCCTCATCCTGGTGGAAGCCGATCGTCCCGGCGTGGGCACCATGGATGTCGGCCGCAAGATGGGCATCCAGTTGATGCACACCGCCGAGGTCACCTTCAAGGATGTGCGCGTACCGCTGGACAACATCATCGGCAAGGAGAACCGGGGCTTCTACCAGGTTCTGGAATTTTTTGACGAGAGCCGCATCCTCATCGCCGCCCAGGGCCTCGGCACGGCCCAGGGCGCCTTCGATCGGACCCTGACCTACGTCAAGGAGCGCGAGCAATTCGGCAAAAAAATCGCTCAGTTCCAGGCTACCCAGCACAAGCTGGCCGACATGGCCACCAAGATCGAGCTGGCCCGCCTGATGACCTACAAGGCGGCCTGGAACTTCGACCAGGGACGGATTGATCCGAAGCTGACCTCCATGGCCAAGATGTTCGCGGCCCGCACCGCGGTGGAAGTCTGCGACGAGGCCATCCAGTTGCTCGGCGGCTACGGCTACATCGCCGATTACGAGGTGGAACGTTTCTATCGCGACGCCAAGATCACCGAACTGTATGAAGGCACCAAGGAAATCCAGAAAAACACCATCGCCAGCGCCGTGCTCGGCAAGCTCAAATAGCTGTTTTCCCGCCGGCCGGCTCCCGGCCGGCGGGAAAACAATCGGCGCCGCAGACAAGAAATCTCAATTGCAGAGAGGTGGCACCATGGTCGAGTCCAACGACAGTTTCAACCCCGCCGAAAGTTTGAAAAAATTGGTCATCATGGGCTTGGGGGCGGGCCTGATGGCCAAGGATGAAATGGAGAAAATGGGTCGCGAATTTTCCAAGAAGTTCGAAATGGGCGAAAAAGACGCCAAGAAATTCATGGACGACCTGGAACAGCGCTACGAAAAAGCCCAGAAGAAACTCGACAAACGGGTCGAGGAGATGGTCCATGATTTCCTGAAGAAGGCCGACATCGTCACCAACGACGACCTCAAGGCCCTGAAAAAGGAGATCCGCGAGCTGAAGAAAGCCGTCAGCGAAGGCACCGACGCCAAGGAAGAATAGTTACCCCCGGGACCGCCCATGCTCAGCATCCGTAAAATCGGTGTCATCGGGCGGACATACCGCCACCTGAACCGCTATCGCCAGATTCTGGCCGCTCTGCTCAAATACGGCTTCGAGGATCTGGTGATCCGTCTGAACATCGACCAGTACCTCGAGCTCGGGCGCAAGATGATCCGCTCCCCGTCACCGGAGGCAGCGGGGCGCATCGAGCGGATGACCCGTGCCGAACGGGTCCGTTTGATCCTTGAGGAGCTGGGACCGACCTTCGTCAAGTTCGGACAGATTCTCGCTTCCCGCCCCGACCTGATTCCAGTGGATTTCATAAAGGAATTCGCCCGTCTTCAGGATGACGTGCCGCCCTTCGGTGAAAAAGAGGTCCGCCGGATGGTGGCCTTGGAGCTGGGAAAACCACCCGAAGAACTCTTTGCCAGTTTCGATCCGGTCCCCGTGGCGGCGGCCTCCATCGCCCAGGTCCACCGGGCCACATTGCCCGACGGCGATCCGGTGGCCGTCAAGGTTCAGCGGCCTGGCATCGCCCGCACCATCGAAATCGATCTGGAAATCATGCTCCATTTGGCCACCCTGGCCGAACGCCACATCGCCGAACTGGCCCTGCACCGGCCGGTGCGCATCGTGGAGGAATTTGCCCGGACCATCGAACGCGAAATCGACTTCGGCATCGAAGCGGGCAGCATGAGGCGCATGGCGCGCCTGTTCCTCGACGACGACACCGTTTATATCCCCGCCGTCTACTACGATTACAGCTCCAGCAAAGTCCTGACCTGCGAGTATATCTCGGGCATCAAGATCTCGAAAATCGATGAACTGGAGGCCGCCGGACTCAACCGACGCGTCATCACCCGGCGCGGCGCCGATCTCGTCCTCAAACAGGTCTTCATCCACGGCTTCTTTCACGCCGACCCCCATCCGGGCAATCTTTTCGTGCTCCCCCACAACGTGATCTGCCTTCTGGACTTCGGGATGACCGGCACCATCGATCGGCAGACCCGGGAGGATTTCGTGGACCTGGTGGATGCCGTGGTAAACCACAGCGAGGCCCGGGCCACCCGAGTGCTGATGCGCATCACCGAGTGGGACCAGGAACCGGACCGCCGCAGCCTCGAACGGGACGTGGCCGATTTCATCGGGCTGCACCTGTGCAAGCCGCTGAAGGAAATCGAGTTGGGACCGCTGCTCAACCGATT